>Ga0256308_1000015_pt1 | contig 20734 bp, 34 predicted proteins | sample ColtaT_2_FD_183675 | JGI IMG/M metagenome (GOLD analysis project Ga0256308, IMG submission 183675) | Metatranscriptome of freshwater microbial communities from Columbia River, Oregon, United States - Colum_Atlam_RepC_8d (Metagenome... | ecosystem: Environmental > Aquatic > Freshwater > River...
TAAAGGTCGCTTCAAAGCTCCGAACCGGAGTAAATCAGCGGCACTTGACAGCTGCCCGCAAAAACGCGGAATCTGCACGCGTGTTTATACAACTACGCCTAAGAAGCCCCCAAAAACCGGACTGGGGTGAAATATTTTTGCAAAAACGTTGAATAACAATTAATTAATTACTCATGCCAACCATCCAACAGCTTGTTCGTAAAGGTCGCTTCAAAGCTCCGAACCGGAGTAAATCAGCGGCACTTGACAGCTGCCCGCAAAAACGCGGAATCTGCACGCGTGTTTATACAACTACGCCTAAGAAGCCTAACTCGGCTCTTCGTAAGGTAGCTAAAGTTCGTCTCACAAATAAAGTTGAGGTGATTGCATATATCCCAGGAGAGGGACATAACCTTCAAGAACACTCTATCGTGCTCGTGCGCGGTGGTCGTGTAAAGGATCTCCCAGGAGTTCGATATCACATCGTGCGCGGAGCACTCGACACTGCAGGTGTTGAAGGCCGTAACCAGCGCCGTTCAAAATATGGTACTAAGAAAGCTAAAGCAGGTGCTGCAGCTAAAGGTGCTAAAAAGAAATAACTCATCGAGGTAAAAAGCGAATAAACACTCGAATATCATGAGGAAAACAAGAGCAAAAAAGCGTCCCCTTCTACCTGATCCAAAATTCAACGACATTTTGGTTACACGTTTCGTGAACAACCTGATGTACGAAGGAAAGAAGTCGACAGCGTATGACATTTTTTATGATGCCATGGAAATCGTTCAGAAGCGTACTGAGCAAGATGGCCTTGAAACTTGGAAGAAAGCATTAACAAACGTTACTCCGAACGTAGAGGTTCGTAGCCGTCGTGTTGGTGGTGCTACTTTCCAGATTCCACAGGAAATCCGCAATGAGCGTAAAACTGCACTCGGTATCAAATGGCTAATCAGCTATGCACGTTCACGTAACGAGAAATCAATGGCAGGTAAATTGGCCGGAGAAATTATCGCAGCGGCGAAAGAAGAAGGTGCTGCTTTCAAAAAGAAAGAAGATACGCACCGTATGGCTGAAGCTAACAAGGCTTATTCACATTTCAGACTGTAATAGTTTAACGAGGGGTAATCATGAGCGATCTCAGGTACACAAGAAATATTGGTATTGCGGCACACATCGATGCAGGTAAAACTACCTGCACTGAGCGTATCCTTTACTATGCCGGTGTAAACCACAAAATTGGTGAGGTGCACGATGGTGCTGCGACTATGGACTGGATGGTTCAGGAGCAGGAACGCGGTATCACCATCACTTCTGCAGCAACTACTTGTTTCTGGAAATACAGAGACAATCAGTACAAAATGAATATCATCGATACACCAGGTCACGTTGACTTCACAGTGGAGGTTAACCGTTCACTTCGTGTATTGGATGGTCTTGTGTTCTTGTTCTCTTCAGTTGATGGCGTAGAGCCTCAGTCTGAAACGAACTGGCGCCTTGCTAACAACTATAACGTTACCCGTATCGGGTTCGTAAATAAAATGGACCGTGCTGGTGCCGATTTCCTTAACGTGGTAAAACAGGTTAAAGAAGTTCTTGGCGGTAACCCGGTTCCACTTCAGTTGCCTATCGGTGCTGAGGAAAATTTCAAAGGTGTTGTTGATTTGATCAACAACCGTGGTATCGTTTGGAATGAGTCTGATCAGGGAATGACATTCACTGAAGTTCCTATTCCAGAAGAAATGCAAGCAGATGTAGCAGAATGGCGCGAGAAATTGCTCGAGTCAGTTTCTGAATTCGATGATAAGATCATGGAGAAATTCTTCGAAGATCCTAACTCGATTTCTGAGCGCGAAATCCTTGCTGCATTGCGTAAGGCTTGTCTTGCAAACAAAGTTGTTCCTATGGTTTGCGGTTCTGCATTCAAGAACAAAGGTGTTCAGACTATGCTTGACTACGTAATGGAGTTGATGCCGTCTCCACTCGACAAAGAAGATATCAAAGGAACAAATCCTGATACCGAAGAAGAAGTTCGTCGCAAACCAGATGTTAACGAGCCTTTCGCTGCTCTTGCATTCAAAATTGCTACTGACCCATTCGTTGGTCGTTTGGCTTACTTCCGCGCTTACTCTGGAAAACTAGATTCTGGTTCTTATGTACTGAACACACGTTCGGGCAACAAAGAGCGTATCTCTCGTATCTTCCAAATGCACGCGAACAAACAAAACCAGGTTCCGTTTATCGAGGCTGGTGACATCGGTGCAGCTGTAGGTTTCAAAGACATTAAAACAGGAGATACGCTTTGCGCTGAAAACGCGCCTATCGTTCTCGAAGCAATGAATTTCCCTGAACCAGTTATCGGTCTTGCAGTTGAGCCTAAAACTCAGGCTGACTTGGATAAACTGGGAGTTGCTCTTTCTAAATTGGCTGAAGAGGATCCTACGTTCCGCGTAAAGTCAGATGAAGAAAGCGGACAAACAATCATCAGCGGAATGGGTGAGCTTCACCTTGAAATTATCGTTGACCGTTTACGTCGCGAATTCAAAGTGGAAGTAAACCAAGGTGCTCCTCAGGTTAACTTCAAAGAAGCTATCAACGGAACGGTTGAACACCGTGAAGTATACAAGAAGCAGACGGGTGGTCGCGGTAAGTTCGCGGATATTAAGTTTACTGTTGGTCCTGTTGACGCAGACTTCGTAGCAGATGCTAAGAACGGCGGTCTTCAGTTCGTGAATGAAATCACTGGTGGTAACATTCCTCGTGAATTCATTCCTGCAATTGAAAAAGGATTCAAAGCGTCTATGTCAAATGGTATCCTCGCTGGTTACCCTATCCAAACAATGAAAATTGTTGTGACAGACGGTTCTTACCACGATGTTGACTCTGATGCATTGTCATTCGAAATCTGCGCTAAAACGGCATTCCGTGAATCGCTTCCTAAAGCAAAACCAGTACTTCTTGAGCCAATCATGAAAGTAGAAGTTTTGACTCCAGAACAGAACATGGGTGATGTAGTAGGTGACTTGAACAAGCGCCGCGGTCAGATCGAAGGAATGGATTCTCGTGCAGGTGTGCAGGTGGTTAAAGCAAAAGTTCCACTTTCAGAAATGTTCGGTTACGTAACTCAGTTGCGTACCATTACTTCTGGTCGTGCTTCTTCAACCATGGAATTCTCTCACTATGCTGATGCTCCACGTAACATCGCTGATGAAGTAATCGCTAAAGCAAACGGCAAAAAAGCTGAAAAGGTATAATACTACAACGTTCTTTATATGAGCCAGAAAATCAGGATTAAACTCAAGTCGTACGATTACAACCTCGTTGATAAGTCGGCTGAGAAAATCGTTAAAACAGTAAAAAGCACAGGTGCTGTGGTAAGCGGACCAATCCCACTTCCTACACACAAGCGAATTTTCACAGTGTTGCGTTCACCACACGTGAATAAGAAGGCACGTGAGCAGTTCCAATTGTGCAGCTACAAACGATTGCTCGATATCTACAGCTCAACTTCAAAAACTGTTGACGCGCTTATGAAGCTTGAATTGCCAAGTGGAGTAGAAGTAGAAATCAAAGTTCCGTAATAGTTGACCGGAATAGAAAACTTGTAAATAATCAATCATAAATAAACAATGTCAGGCTTAATTGGTAAAAAAATCGGAATGACCAGTGTCTTCGGTGCCAATGGTAAATACATACCATGCACAATTATCGAGGCAGGTCCTTGCGTAGTTACGCAAGTAAAAACCAAGGAGACAGACGGCTACGAAGCACTTCAGCTTTCATTCGATGAGAAGAAGGAGAAGCACACTTCTGAAGCTATGAAAGGTCACTTTGAAAAGGCAAAAACAACGCCTAAAAGAAAGTTGGCTGAATTCAGAACTTTCGAAGAAGCGAAAAACGTAGGTGATGTTATCACATTGGACATTTTCGCTGAAGGAGAAATTATCGATGTTAGCGGTATCTCTAAAGGTAAAGGCTTCCAGGGTGTAATGAAGCGTCACGGATTCGGTGGAGTAGGTGGTGCAACGCACGGTCAGCACGATCGTCTTCGCGCTCCAGGTTCACTTGGTAACTCCTCATTCTCTTCACGTGTAGTAAAAGGTATGCGTATGGCCGGCCGCACTGGTGGAGATAAAGTGAAAAGCACCAACCTCGAAATTGTAAAATTGCTTCCTGAGAAAAACCTTCTTGTTGTGAAGGGCTCTATCGCAGGTGCAAAAGGTTCTTACGTCCTGATCAGCAAATAACATGGAACTCGCAGTATATAACTCAGAAGGAAAAGCAACATCGAAAAAGGTGAAGCTGAGTGACGAGGTGTTCTCAATAGAACCTAACGATCACGCAATTTACCTAGATGTGAAGCAATATCTTGCTGCTCAGCGTCAGGGTACGCATAAAGCAAAAGAGCGTGCAGAAATCGCACGTACAACTAAAAAATTGAAGCGTCAAAAGGGTACAGGTGGTGCTCGTGCAGGTAGCATGAAATCTCCTTTGTTCCGCGGAGGTGGTCGCGCATTCGGTCCTCGTCCTCGCGATTACGGTATCGCAGTGAACAAAAAGGTAAAAGCACTTGCTCGTAAATCTGCATTGAGCTACAAAGCGAAAGAAAATAACATTATCGTTCTTGAAGATCTCAACTTCGATAAGCCTAAAACTTCTCGCTATACAGAAATTCTTAGCGCACTGAAAGTAGCTGACAAGAAAACACTGTTGGTAGTTGCAGATCACAACAAGAACGTGTACTTGTCTTCACGTAACCTAACAGCTGCTAAAGTGGTAACAGCATCAGAATTGACTACATACGATATTCTGAACGCTTCTAACCTTCTTCTTGCTGAAGGTTCAGTAACAAAAATTGAAAACCTGCTTAAGAACTAAGAGCCATGAACGTACTTATCAAGCCGATCATCACAGAGAAGATGTCACAGGCGGGCGAAAAGTTGAACCGTTATGGTTTCGTAGTCGACCCTAAAGCAAACAAATTGCAGATCAAGTCTGCAGTTGAAAAAATGTATGGAGTGAGTGTTGAAACAGTAAACACCATGAATTACAACGGTAAAGTTCGTTCACGTTATACCCGTTCGGGTACTCAGGTGGGCATCGCTAACCGTCACAAAAAAGCAGTAGTGACCCTGAAAGCAGGCGAGACTATTGACTTCTACAGCAATCTCTGATAACTAATAGACCTATAGAGAGCTATGGCACTTAGAAAATTCCGTCCGTTAACACCAGCAATGCGTCATCGTACGCTGGTAACTGCCGAGGACATCACATCTTCTACTCCGGAGAAGAGCTTACTTGCACCAGCACCTAAGTCTGGTGGTCGTAACAATTCCGGTAAAATGACTATGCGCTACATTGGTGGTGGTCACAAACAGATGTATCGTATTATCGACTTCAAACGCGATAAGCACGAGATCCCGGCGACAGTAAAAACAATTGAATACGATCCAAATCGTACAGCACGTATTGCACTATTGGTGTATGCCGATGGGGAAAAGCGTTACATCATTGCTCCTGCCGGTCTTAAGGTTGGACAAAAGGTAATGTCTGGCAAGAAAGCAGCTCCTGAAGTTGGAAACGCTTTGTTCCTTGCTGATATTCCACTTGGTACAATCATCCACAATATTGAGTTGCGTCCTGGACAAGGTGCGAAAATGGCTCGCAGTGCCGGAAACTATGCACAGCTTAGTGCACGAGAAGGTAAGTTCGCTGTTCTTCGTTTGCCTTCTGGTGAAACACGCATGGTATTGATCACTTGCCTTGCAACAGTTGGTTCTGTGTCAAATCCTGACCATAGCCTTCAGAGTGATGGTAAAGCGGGTCGTAACCGTTGGTACGGACGTCGTCCTCGTACTCGTCCAGTAGCGATGAACCCAGTCGATCACCCAATGGGTGGAGGTGAAGGTCGCGCTTCCGGTGGTCACCCACGTTCACGCAAAGGAACCAAGTCGAAAGGACTCAAAACTCGCTTCAAAGCAAAGGCTTCGAATAAGTATATCATCGAACGCCGTAAGAAATAATTACTAAGCCGATAACAGAACAATAATGGCACGTTCACTCAAAAAAGGACCCTTCGTAGATCCGAAGCTGGATAAAAAAGTTGGAGTAATGAATTCCTCCACGAAGAAGGTAGCGATCAAGACTTGGTCTCGCCGCTCAATGATTTCTCCGGATTTCGTTGGACACACTTTCGCAGTACACAACGGAAATAAATTCATCCCTGTTTACGTAACTGAAAACATGGTTGGACATCGTCTTGGTGAATTCGCACCAACACGTAATTTCCGTGGGCACTCTGGTAACAAGGACAAGGCCTCTAAATAATCACAACTGCAAAACGTAGACAGAGATGGCACGCAGAAAAGAACTCGCAGCGAACGAACGCAAAGAGGCAATGAAGACAACTTACATTGCAAGCCTTCGTAACGTTCCTACATCACCACGTAAAATGCGCCTTGTCGCAGATATCGTTCGTGGTAAAGAAGTATTCAAAGCATTGAATATTCTTCGATTTACTAACAAGGAAGCAGCAGGACGTTTGGAAAAACTCCTTCGTTCAGCAATTGCTAACTACGAGAAAAAATCAGGTAATGTTGCTCAGGCAGATAACCTATTCATCAAAACAGTGATGGTTGATGGAGCTACTCAGCTGAAGCGTATTTCAGCTGCTCCACAAGGACGTGCGCACCGTATCCGCAAACGTTCAAACCACGTTACGATGGTTCTCGGTGAAATTACCAACGCATAATCGCATCACAATCTATAACTAAGAAATGGGACAAAAAGCAAATCCAATTGGCAACAGGCTTGGTATCATCCGTGGATGGGAATCGAACTGGTATGGCGGACGTAATTACGCTGACAAACTGGTAGAGGATGAGAAAATCCGCAATTACCTGAAAGCCCGTCTTGCTAAAGGCAGCATCTCTAAGATTGTGATCGAGCGTACAATGAAACTCATCACAGTAACTGTTCATACCGCACGTCCGGGTATCATCATCGGAAAAGGTGGTAAGGAAGTCGATAAATTGAAAGAAGAGATCAAGAAGTTGACTAAGAAAGAAGTTCAGATCAACATCTTCGAAATTAAGCGTCCTGAATTGGATGCTCGTTTGGTCGCTGATTCAATCGCTCGCCAAATCGAAGGTCGTATCTCTTTCCGTCGTGCTATCAAGATGTCAATTGCCTCTACAATGCGTATGGGTGCAGAAGGTATCAAAGTAAAATGTTCTGGTCGTTTGGCCGGTGCTGAGATCGCTCGCGTAGAAGGTTACATGGAGGGAAGAGTTCCTCTGCACACGCTACGTGCTGATATCGACTACGCACTTGCAGAAGCTCACACTTCTTTCGGACGTATCGGTGTTAAAGTATGGATCTGCAAAGGCGAACTTTATGGCAAGCGCGATCTTTCTCCAAATGCGCAGAGCGCGCAGCGTGAGAAAAACAACGCAGGCAACCAGGGTGGAAGCGGTAACCGCGATAGAAACCGTCCACGCAGAAACAATAACAACCGTAAGGAACAAAAAGAATCAGGTAACTGATCTATCATTAGCTAATTGCTTTAACGACATACAATAATGTTACAGCCGAAAAGAACAAAATTCAGAAAGACCCACAAGATGAAAATCCGTGGAAGCGCAACGCGTGGATACAAGATTGCATTTGGTTCTTTCGCTATCAAAGCTCAGGAAGAGTGCTGGTTAACTGCTAAGCAAATTGAAGCGGCCCGTGTTGCAATGACACGTTACCTGAAGCGTGAAGGTCAGGTGTGGATCCGTGTATTCCCTGACAAACCAATTACCAACAAGCCGGCTGAGGTACGTATGGGTAAAGGTAAGGGTGCTCCAGAATATTGGGTAGCGGTAGTGAAGAAAGGCGCAATCCTTTTTGAAGCTGACGGAATCCCAATGGAGACTGCTCGCGAAGCACTTCGTCTTGGAGCTCAGAAATTGCCGGTAACTACGAACTTCATTGTTCGCAACGATTACGCACCGGATAACGCATAATAATTACAAGGAAAACATCTTGCGATGAAACAGAACGAAATCGCCCAACTGTCGGACACAGAACTTACAGAGCGTTTAGCAGAAGTAAGAACACAATTGGACAAACTGCAGTTGAATCACTCGGTATCTCCGATTGAGAACCCTTTGAAAATCCGCTCAACGCGCCGCACTATTGCGCGTATTCTTACTGAAATGGGAAACCGTAAACGTAAGTCTGCATAATTACTTCCGGTAACAAGAAAGTAGAAAAGAGAAAAAATGGAACAGACTATCGAACGCACTAACCGTAAAGAGAAAACGGGAGTTGTCATCAGCAACAAAATGAACAAGTCAATTGTTGTTGCTGTTGAGCGTAAAGTAAAACACCCGAAGTACGGAAAGTTTGTGAAAAAGACTTCGACGTTTATGGCTCATGATGAAAAGAATGAGTCAAATATTGGCGATACAGTACGCATCATGGAAACACGTCCGCTGAGCAAAAGCAAATGCTGGAGACTAGTGGCGGTTGTTGAGCGCGCGAAATAAAATAGAGTAAGAACTGATTAGCACTTAAAAGCGATGATCCAACAGGAATCAAGGCTGAATGTAGCCGACAATAGCGGAGCAAAAGAGGTACTCTGTATCCGTGTACTTGGTGGTACTGCGAAGCGTTATGCTAGAATTGGCGACAAAATTGTTGTCACTGTAAAGCATGCATTGGCTTCGGGTAACATTAAAAAGGGAACTGTTTCTAAAGCGGTTGTAGTACGTACCCGTAAAGAAACCCGCCGTCCGGATGGTTCTTATATCCGTTTCGACGACAATGCTTGCGTATTGTTGAACGCTCAGGATGAATTGCGCGGAACGCGTATTTTCGGACCAGTTGCGCGTGAATTGCGTGACACGAACTACACAAAGATTATTTCACTGGCACCTGAGGTGCTTTAATCGATAGCCAAATGGCAAAGTTGAAAATCAAGAAAGGTGATACCGTTGTGGTAATTGCTGGCGAACATAAGAGCCGCGACACAAAGTACAAGGTGCTTTCTGTAAACAAGACAACTAACCGTATTTCTCTCGAAGGAATTACAGTTAAGAAACACAGCCGTCCAACATCTGCTCACCCACAAGGTGGTATTATTGACGTTCCTGCTTTCATTCACATCTCTAACGTAATGTTGGTTGACGGTTCAGGTAGCGCAACACGTGTTGGTCGCCAGCGCAATGAAAAATCAGGGAAACTCGAACGCGTTTCTGCAAAATCTAAGGAGGTAATCAAGTAATGGCTACTGTAAAATATTCACCACGTTTGAAAACGAAGTACCGCGAGGCTGTTGTGCCTGCGTTACAGAAGAAGTACAACTATACTAGCCCAATGCAGGTACCTAAGTTGGACAAAATCTGCCTTAACCAAGGTGTGGGTGATGCTGTGTCCGACAAGAAACTTGTTGAGGGTGCAGTGAAAGAAATGACTACTATCACTGGTCAGAAGGCAAACGCTACTATCTCTCGTAAGGATATTTCAAACTTCAAACTCCGTAAGGGCGTTCCGATTGGTGTTAAAGTTACCCTGCGTGGCGATAAAATGTATGAATTCTTGGATCGTCTGATCTCTTCAGCATTGCCACGTATCCGTGATTTCCGCGGAATTAACGATAAAGGATTCGACGGAAAAGGTAATTATACGCTCGGAATTACTGAGCAAATTATCTTCCCAGAGATTGATATTGACAAGGTTACGAAGATTATGGGTATGGATATCACCTTCGTTACTACTGCAAGTTCTGATGAAGAAGCTCACGCTCTTTTAACTGAATTTGGTTTACCGTTCAAGAATAACAAAAAATAATTATCTTTGCAGCCCTCTAAGGGATAGACTATGGCAAAAGAATCAATGAAAGCACGGGAAGTTAAGCGTAAAAAGCTTGTTGACCGTTATGCTGAAAAGCGTGCACAGCTTAAGAAAGAAGGCAAATGGGCAGAGCTCTCGTTGCTTCCGCGTAACTCATCTCCAGTACGTTTGCACAACCGTTGCAAATTAACTGGTCGTCCTCGCGGATACAATCGTCAGTTCGGTCTTTGCCGTAACATGTTCCGTGAACTTGCTCTCAACGGCAAAATCCCTGGAGTTACAAAATCTAGCTGGTAACAAAAAAAGAAAACAGATCGCAGATACTGCGTTTGTATAATTATTCTGCTTGCGGAATAACATATAAGCAAAAAAATGACAGATACAATCTCTGATTACCTGACACGCGTCAGGAACGCCATCAAGGCGAATCACCGTGTAGTGGAAGTTCCTGCTTCCCGCCTTAAGAAAGAGTTGACTAAGATCCTCTTCGAAAAAGGATATATCCTGAACTATAAGTTTGATGATGCCGTGAATACTCAAGGCACTATCAAAATTGCTCTCAAATACCATCCGGTTACAAAACAATCTGCGATCCGTGGATTGGTGCGTATCTCTTCACCTGGCTTGCGTAAGTATGCTGGTGTTGAGCGTATGCCACGTGTATTGAATGGCTTGGGTATTGCAATTCTTTCTACATCACGTGGAGTGATGACAGACAAAGAAGCGCGTAAAGAAAATGTAGGCGGAGAAGTTCTCTGCTACGTGTATTAATCTTAAGGAGGAGGAACAGAAATGTCACGTATAGGAAAACTTCCGATCACTCTCCCGAAAGGTGTTGAAGTAGCTGTGAACAAGAACAACATCACAGTGAAAGGACCAAAAGGCGAACTTAAAAGAACGATCGATCCTGAAATTTCAGTAGTAGTTGAGAATGGTGTTGTAACACTTACTCGCCCTACAGAACAAAAACGCCACAAGGCGTTGCACGGTTTGTATCGCGCATTGATCAACAATATGGTAACTGGTGTTTCTACCGGATACAAAACAGAGCAGGAATTAGTGGGTGTAGGTTATCGTGCCGCTGCAAAAGGTCAGCAACTTGAACTTACATTGGGCTATTCACACAATATCATTTTCGAACTCCCTTCTGAAATCAAAGTAGCAACTACTGCAGAAAAAGGACAGAACCCGAAAATCATTATGGAGTGCAGCGACAATGAACTGCTTGGGCTAGTTGCAGCTAAGATCCGTTCACTGCGTAAACCTGAACCATACAAAGGAAAAGGTATCAAGTTCTCTAACGAGATCCTGCGCCGTAAAGCTGGTAAATCAGCTGGTAAATAAGAAATATTAATCTGACGATCCAAAGGGACGTCCGGCAAAATCCGGATGATAAAGACAGAATCAAATGGCAATAACTAAGATTGAACGTAGAAACAGAATCAGAATGCGCATTAAGAAGCGCCTGTCTGGTAATTCTGGAAGTCCGCGACTGAGCGTATTCCGTAGCAATAAGGACATTTATGTTCAGATTGTAGACGATACAAAAGGCAACACGTTGGTTGCTGCTTCTTCACGCGACAAAGCGCTTGCAGATAAAAAGGTTAATAAAACGGAGCAAGCTAAATTGGTTGGTGGAGCAATCGCTGAAAAGGCAATCGCAGCTGGAATCACTGCAGTTGTTTTTGATCGCGGAGGATATCTTTACCACGGACGTGTTAAAGCACTTGCTGAAGCAGCTCGTGAAGCAGGACTTAAGTTTTAATTGATTACAACTCTCACAAAGAGTATAGATAAAAAGAAAAATGGCTAACGTAAACGTAAAGCGCGTTAAATCCAGCGACATCGAACTTAAAGATAAGTTGGTTGGAGTTAACCGCGTAACCAAGGTGACCAAAGGTGGCCGCACATTCAGCTTCACAGCTATCGTAGTTGTTGGAAATGAAAAAGGTGTGGTTGGATACGGACTTGGAAAAGCAAAAGAAGTATCTGACGCGATCACAAAGGCAATTGAGGACGCTAAAAAGAATCTTGTGAAAGTTTCTTTGGTGAACGGAACTGTTCCTCATGCGCAGATTGGTAAATACGGCGGATCGTTGGTGTTCTTGAAGCCTGCTTCCCATGGTACTGGTGTAATTGCCGGTGGTGCGATGCGTGCTGTTCTTGAGAGCGTTGGTGTAACAGACGTACTTGCGAAAAGCAAAGGTTCTTCGAACCCGCACAACGTGGTGAAAGCTACAATGGACGCGTTGACAAACATGCGCGATGCGTTTACAATCGCTCAGCAGCGCGGAATCACAATGGATAAAGTGTTTAACGGTTAATACGAATTGAGATGTCAAAAATTCGCATCACGCAGGTAAAAAGCTGCATTGATTATCCAGGTCGCCAGAAGTCTACACTTCTTGCCCTTGGTCTCAAGCGCATGAACCGCTCAGTAGAAAAAGAAGCTACTCCGCAAATTCTCGGAATGGTAGACAAGGTAAAGCACCTTGTTAAAGTTGAAAGTATTTAATTAACCAGGCAGAGCAAAAAGTTATGAAATTAAGTAGCCTCACACCTGCAAAAGGTTCAGTAAAAAACGAAGGTAAGCGCGTTGGTCGCGGTCAAGGTTCCGGTAAAGGTGGAACTGCTGCACGTGGTCACAAAGGAGCTCAGTCTCGTTCAGGTTATAGTTCGAAGCGTGGTTTCGAAGGTGGTCAGATGCCGCTTCAGCGTCGTCTTCCTAAGTTCGGATTCACCAACATCAACCGTGTTGAGTACAAAGGAATCAACCTTGATGCTCTTCAGTCATTGGTCGACAAAAGAAAAGTTTCAACTATCGATATCGAAGTTCTTAGACAGAACGGACTTGTTGGTAAGAACGACTTGGTGAAGATCCTTGGTCGTGGCGAATTGAAATCAAAAGTTGACGTGAAAGTAAACGCTTTCTCTGCATCAGCTAAAGCGGCTATCGAAGCAAAGGGCGGAAGCGCTACAACTGTTTAGTATGAAGAAGTTCATAGAAACGATAAAGAATATTTTCTCCATTGAGGAGTTGCGTCAGCGCATTATTTATACGCTGGGCTTCCTCTTGATTTATCGTCTGGGTTCGTACGTAGTACTTCCTGGAATAAATCCAGCAGCTTTGGCTAAGGCGCAAACTGATGGCGGAGGAATTCTTCAATTGATCAACATTTTCGCAGGTGGAGCATTCAGTCGTGCTTCAATCTTCGCTCTGGGTATTATGCCTTACATTTCTGCATCTATCATTTTGCAGTTGTTGACCATGGCATTGCCTTACTTCCAGCGTTTGCAACGTGAAGGGGAGAGTGGAAGAAAGAAAATCAATCAGTATACGCGTTATCTGACAGTGGTGATTACTGCTATGCAAGCTGTTGGATATTTGTCTACACAAGTAACGGACAAGGCGGGTGCAGTTGTTGATCAGAGCCAGTTCTGGTACCTCCAGTCGATCGTTATTCTTGTTACAGGAACAATGTTTGTGATGTGGTTAGGTGAGAAGATTACAGATAAGGGTATTGGTAATGGTATCTCATTGATCATCATGATTGGTATTGTTGCTCGTCTTCCATTTGCATTCGGTTCTGAATTCGCATCACGACTAGAGTCTGAAGGTGGTGGATTGATTATGTTCCTTGTGGAATTGGCTGTTCTCTTGATGGTAGTTATCGGATGTATATTGTTAGTGCAAGGTACTCGCCGTATTCCAATCCATTTTGCGAAGCGTATTGTTGGAAACCGTCAGTACGGTGGTCAGCGTAACTACATTCCTCTTAAGGTGAATGCATCTGGAGTAATGCCTATCATTTTCGCTCAGGCAATTGTTATGATTCCTATTCAGCTAGCAGGTTTCGCTTCTGGAAGCGACGGCGAAGTGAACTGGTTTGTGCGTGAGTTTGGTAACCACTACGGAATTTGGTACAACATTTTCACTGCTTTATTGATTGTTGTGTTTACATATTTCTACACTGCTATTACGGTTAACCCGAATATGATGGCAGAAGAGATGAAGAGAAATGAAGGTTATATTCCAGGAATTAAGCCTGGTAAGAAAACTGCAGAATATATTGATCAGGTAATGTCGCGTATTACTTTGCCAGGCGCTTTGATGTTGGCTTTGGTAGCGGTGCTTCCTGCTATTGTAATCAACTTTGGAGTGAGTAACGAGTTTGCTCAGTTCTATGGCGGAACCAGTATCCTCATCCTTGTAGGTGTGGTTTTGGATACGCTACAACAAATTGAAAGTTATCTTTTGATGCGTCACTACGATGGACTGTTGAAGTCAGGTCGTATTAAGGGACGTACTTCGTCTGGAATGCAAGCTAGCGCCCAGTACTAAGCGAAGTATGATTTACTTAAAGACGAACGAAGAGATTGAACTGATACGTCAGAGTTCTTTGCTTGTTGGAAAAACCCTTGCTGCTGTTGCTCGAGAAATCGGTGATGGCGTAAGGACCCTTGCTCTCGATAAGATTGCCGAAGATTTTATTCGCAGTCACGGAGGCATACCGGCTTTTAAAGGTTATAGAGGTTTCCCGGGAACCTTGTGTGTTTCAGTAAATGCGCAAGTTGTACATGGAATTCCGAGTAACTACATACTAAAGTCTGGAGATATTGTTTCTGTGGATTGTGGTGTTAAAATGAACGGTTATTACGGAGATTCAGCTTTTACTTTTCCAGTTGGTGAAGTAAAAAAAGAGACTCTGGCTTTGTTGAGAGTAACCAAGGAATCCCTTTACTGCGGAATAGAAAAAGCAGTAGCTGGCGGAAGACTTGGAGATATCAGTGATGCAGTGCAAACTCACGCTGAGAAAAATGGGTACGGTGTGGTTCGAGAATTGGTGGGTCATGGAGTTGGAAAACATCTTCACGAAGAGCCAGAAGTTCCGAACTATGGGCGCAAGGGTTCTGGTCCGAAATTGGCTGATGGCTTGGTGATTGCGATTGAACCGATGGTAAATATGGGTAAGCGCAACGTAAAGCAGGAAAAAGATGGATGGACAATAACAACCTCGGATGGATTGCCATCAGCTCATTACGAGCACACGATAGCGGTCCGTTCAGGAAAAGCAGATATTCTGTCTTCGTTCGAAGAGATCGAACAAGTATTGAAAGAAAGAAAGATTGAAATAATATAATGGCAAAAACAGAATCAATTGAGCAGGACGGTACCATTATCGAAGCACTCTCGAACGCAATGTTTCGTGTGGAGCTTGAAAATGGCCACGTTGTAACAGCTCATATCTCTGGCAAGATGAGGATGAATTACATAAAGATTCTGCCTGGGGATAAAGTGAAGGTTGAGATTTCGCCATATGATTTGACTAAAGGAAGAATATCATACAGGTATAAATAAACATAAACCGCTGAAGATTGAAGTCTGAAAAGCAGATAACGGTTTAAGCGACAAATAAAAACTAGAGACCGATGAAAGTAAGGACATCAGTCAAGAAACGCACCCCTGATTGCATCGTAGTACGACGCAAGGGACGTGTTTACGTGATTAACAAAAAGAACCCAAAGTTCAAACAGCGTCAGAAAAACTGATCTGTATAATAAGTAGAACACTACAATAACTACGATAAATGGCAAGGATTGCTGGTATCGACTTACCGAAAAACAAAAGAGGCGAAATTGGTCTGACCTATATTTATGGGATTGGACGTAGCACTGCACGCCGTATTCTTAATGAAGCTGGTGTTAGTCTTGACACGAAAGTTTCTGAATGGAACGACGATGATCTGAGCAAGATTCGTACAATCATTAACGAATCTGGCAAAGTAGAAGGCGCACTTCGCTCTGAGACTCAACTACACATCAAACGTCTTATGGACATTGGATGTTATCGCGGTGTTCGTCACCGTGTTGGTCTCCCTGTTCGTGGACAGTCAACAAAAAACAACTCGCGTACTCGTAAAGGGAAGCGTAAAACAGTTGCTAACAAGAAGAAGGCAACGAAGTAAAAGCTCATTCTTTAGCGGCGTAATGTTCATGGGAATGAACAGTGCGGCGTAAAAAGGGAAAGAAGAAAATGGCTAAACAGACAACATCATCATCAGGCAAATCCGGTTCTACCGGTGGGAAAGCTGCTGCTAAAAAGCGCGTGGTAAAAGTCGAAGCAATCGGCGAAGCTCACGTTAACGCAACTTTCAACAACATCATCATTACGCTGACTAACATGCAGGGTCAAACGATCTCATGGTCTAGCGCAGGAAAGATGGGTTTCAGAGGTTCTAAGAAGAACACTCCTTACGCTGCACAGACTGCGGCTTCAGATTGCGGTAAAGTCGCATTTGATGCTGGTCTTCGCAAGGTGAAAGTGTATGTTAAAGGACCTGGAGCTGGACGTGAGTCAGCAATCCGTACGCTGAATCAAGCTGGTATTGAGATCATCGAAATTGTGGATATCACACCGATTCCACACAACGGATGCCGTCCTCCAAAACGTCGTCGTGTTTAATTGAACAATTTTTAGAGAACTACTACAATGGCAAGATACATCGGCCCAAAATCAAAGATTGCACGCAGATTCAAAGAACCTATTTTCGGACCTGATAAGGCTCTAGAAAAGAAGAACTACGGTCCTGGTCAGCATGGTGCTGGATCAAAGCGTCAAAAGAAATCTGAATACGCTGTTCAGCTTTCTGAAAAACAGAAAGTGAAATACACTTACGGAATTCTTGAGCGTCAATTCGCTTTGATTTTCGATCGTGCTTCACGTTCAAAAGGAATTACTGGTGAGGTTCTTCTTCAATTGATCGAAGCTCGTTTGGACAACGTAGTGTACCGTATGGGTATTGCTCCGTCACGTGCAGGCGCTCGTCAGATCGTTTCTCATCGTCATATCCTTGTGAATGGTGAGGTGGTTAATATCCCATCTTACACATTGCAACCTGGTGACGTAGTTGCTGTTCGTGAAAAATCGAAAGCACTTGAGTCAATCAATAGTTCAATTGGAGCTGGAAGCAATTACTCATGGATCGAGTTCAACCCTTCAAACATGGAAGGTAAGTTTGTCTCTTATCCTGAGCGCACTCAGATCCCTGAGAACATCAAAGAACAGTTGATCGTCGAATTGTATTCTAAGTAATACTATTCTTCAGTAGCCTGATCTTTAATTTAAGTTAAACAACAACAAACTCTAAATATCACTATGGGTATCCTTGCATTCCAGAAACCAGATAAGGTGATCATGATTCAGTCGAGTGAAACTGACGGACTTTTCGAGTTCCGCCCTCTCGAGCCTGGTTATGGTATCACCATCGGAAACGCACTTCGTCGTATCCTCCTTTCTTCATTGGAAGGTTATGCGATTACAACTATCCGGATTGAAGGTGTTGATCATGAATTTTCCACTATCAAGGGTGTAATGGAAGATGTGACTGAAATGGTTCTTAATTTCAAACAGATCCGTTTCAAGCGTCAAATTGAAACTTCAGACAGCGAGAAAGTTACTGTAAACATTACAGGCAAAACTCAACTCACTGCAGGAGATATTGGAAAGTTTACTTCAGGTTTTCAGGTGTTAAACCCTGATTTCGTGATCTGCAATATGGAAGCAAGCGTGAAACTCAAAATTGAGATCACGATTGAAAAAGGTCGCGGATATGTTCCTTCTGAGGAAAACAAGCCAGTAAATGCACCGATCGGATTGATTCCAATTGATGCTATTTATACTCCAATCCGTAACGTGAAGTTCTCTGTAGAGAACTACCGTGTAGAGCAAAAGACAGATTACGAGAAACTTGTTGTTGAGATCGTAACTGATGGGTCTATTCACCCAAAAGAAGCACTGAAAGAAGCGGCTAAAATCCTTATCCATCACTTCATGTTGTTCTCTGATGACAAGATCACTCTTGACACTGTAGAGAAAGCATCATCTGAAGAATTTGATGAAGATTCATTGCACATGCGTCAGTTGTTGAAGACGAAACTCGTTGATATGGACCTTTCCGTTCGTGCTTTGAATTGTCTTAAGGCAGCAGACGTTGAAACTCTTGGCGACTTGGTTTCATTCAATAAGAATGACCTTTTAAAGTTCCGCAACTTCGGTAAGAAATCACTTACTGAACTTGAAGAGCTTGTTGCAAGCAAAGGTTTGAACTTCGGTATGAATGTGGCGAAATACAAATTGGATAGAGATTAATTGCCTACCCTCGGACCCGCTTCGTAAGAAATTTGCATTGCGGTACGGGAAAATGAATGAACAATATTCACGGTTTGCAAGTGTTAATGAGCAGATCGTAAATCATAAATGAAATGAGACACGGAGATAAAATCAACAACCTTAAGCGCACGACTGCACATCGTCATGCTCTAATGTCGAACATGGCGGCATCGCTGATCATGAACAAGCGTATCAATACTACACTTGCGAAAGCAAAAGCACTTCGCGTGTATGTTGAGCCAATCATTACTCGTTCGAAGACTGACAGCCAGCACAATCGTCGTCAGGTGTTCAGCTACCTTCAAAATAAAGAAGCGGTTACAGAACTCTTCAAAGAGGTTGGACCAAAGGTTGCTACACGTCCGGGTGGATACACACGAATCATTCGTTACAGCCTTACAGTTAGCTCATCACCTACTGCGAAGCGTCGTGATGATGGTGCTGACATGTGCTTGATTGAATTAGTAGATTTCAATGACTTGTTGTTGAATGCTAAGTCAGAAGCTAGGAAACCGAAAACAACCCGTCGTGGTCGTGCTAAAACGAAAAAGGCGGATGACACCACTTCAAACACTGCAGAAGAGTCGAAAAGTGAATAAGTTGTCAGCAAGTTGATTTCAACACAAAAAAGGGATGCGGTAATTTTACCGTGTCCCTTTTTCTTTATTAATAAAACTGGATACTTCGTGGAAGAAAAGGAATCAAGATCACATAAGCCCAAGTACACTTCTCTGGCCCCTGCCGTTTTGTTACTTGAAGACGGAACGGTTTTCTATGGTAAAGCCGCAGGTGCTATTGGCACCACAACCGGAGAAATCTGTTTCAATACTGGAATGAGTGGTTATCAAGAGATTTTCACTGATCCTTCCTATTTCGGGCAGATTCTAGTTGCAACCAATGTACACATTGGCAATTACGGGATTAAGAACACGGAGGTAGAATCAGATTCAATCAAGATTGCAGGTCTTGTTTGTAAGAAATTCTCTGACGTGTATTCTCGTGCACAAGCAGACAAGTCCATCAAGGAATATTTCATAGAAGAAGGAGTTGTTGGAATTTGTGAGGTAGACACCCGTGCGATTGTTCGTCACATCCGTGATGCTGGTGCAATGAATGCGATTATCTCGAGCGAGAATCTTGATATAGAATCACTGAAGAAGCAGTTGAGTATGGTGCCTTCGATGGCTGGGCTTGAATTGTCTTCAAAAGTTTCAACGAAAGAAATTTATACTGCAGGAGATTCTGCTGCACCAAGAAAAGTTGCATTGTTAGATCTTGGTGTTAAGAAGAACATTGTTCGTTGCTTGACAGAGCGCGGTAACTTCGTGAAAGTTTTCCCAATGAAGACTTCTGCGCAAGAAATTCTTGGCTGGAATCCGGATGGAATAATGATTTCAAATGGACCAGGAGATCCTGGCGTCATGGCAGAAGAGACAGAACTGGTGAAGCAATTGATTGCATCAAATATTCCTGTGTTTGGAATTTGTTTGGGTCATCAAATCATTGCGCAAAGTTTTGGATTGAGCACATATAAAACCAAGATCGGGCACCGAGGAATCAATCACCCAGTGAAAAATCTAATCACAGGAAAGTCCGAACTCACTTCACAGAATCACGGATTTGCAGTGAGTATTGAAGAGGCTGCAAAGAACAGTGATATTGAAGTTACGCATGTCAATCTGAACGACAAGACCATCGAAGGACTTCGCCACAGAACAAAAAAAGTATTCTGCGTACAATACCATCCGGAAGCAAGTCCAGGACCGTTGGATGCACGCTATTTGTTTGATGATTTCGTAAACCTGATGAATTCTGTAAAGAAGCCAGTAAACGCATAGTTTAGTCTTCTTCGGTTCGTCGTAAAATACATTTCAAATGAGCTTTATTTCCTCTATTCAAGCAAGACAGATTTTGGATTCACGCGGTAATCCAACTGTTGAAGTTGATGTTATTACGTCCAATGGCGTTCTTGGACGCGCAGCTGTTCCATCTGGAGCATCAACAGGAGCTCACGAGGCAGTTGAGCTGCGTGACAACGACAAGAACGTTTACGTTGGAAAGGGCGTGCAGAAAGCCGTTCAGAATATCAATACAACAATTCTTGAGGAGTTGAAAGGATCATACATTTTCGACCAAGCAGTAATTGATGCGAAGATGATTGCTCTTGATGGTACGCCGAATAAAGCAAACCTTGGTGCGAATTCCATCTTGGGTGTTTCCCTTGCAGTAGCGAAGGCTGCGGCCCTTGAGGCTGGTCAACCACTCTATCGTTACGTTGGCGGTGTGAATTCGATGTTACTTCCGATTCCAATGATGAACATTCTGAATGGTGGAGCACATGCTGACAATGGAATCGACTTTCAAGAGTTCATGATTATGCCAGTGGGAGCAGAAAGTTTCAGCGATGCGTTACGCATGGGAACTGAAGTGTTCCACACATTGCGAAAGGTATTGAAGGATAAAGGCCTTTCTACCAATGTAGGTGATGAAGGTGGATTCGCTCCGAACATCAAGAACAATCAAGAAGCGATTGAGTACGTATTGCGTGCAATTGAAACAGCTGGCTACAAGCCAGGAGATGATATTTTCATTGCGATGGACGCCGCTGCTACTGAATTTTACGATCCGAAAACGAATATCTATACATTCAAGAAATCGGATGGGAAAGTGTTGAGTAGTGAAGAGATGGTTGCGTTCTGGGCAGATTGGGCAAAGAAGTATCCGATTTTATCTATTGAAGATGGATTAGGA
>Ga0256308_1000020_pt1 | contig 19574 bp, 34 predicted proteins | sample ColtaT_2_FD_183675 | JGI IMG/M metagenome (GOLD analysis project Ga0256308, IMG submission 183675) | Metatranscriptome of freshwater microbial communities from Columbia River, Oregon, United States - Colum_Atlam_RepC_8d (Metagenome... | ecosystem: Environmental > Aquatic > Freshwater > River...
CAACTATAATTCGCTAAAAATTAGCTTTTTATGCCAACTATACAACAGTTAGTAAGAAAAGGAAGAGAAGATAAACCAAGAACCAGCAAATCTGCTGCGCTTGATTCTTGTCCTCAGCGCAGGGGTGTATGTACCCGTGTGTACACAACCACTCCTAAGAAGCCAAACTCTGCTCTTCGTAAAGTAGCCAGGGTACGTCTTACTAATGGAAAAGAGGTGAATGCCTATATTCCTGGAGAAGGTCACAACCTGCAAGAACACTCTATCGTATTGGTAAGAGGTGGAAGGGTAAAAGATTTACCAGGTGTTCGTTATCACATTGTACGTGGTGCATTGGATACTGCCGGTGTTAACGGTCGTAACCAACGTCGTTCCAAGTACGGTACCAAGCGTCCTAAACCAGGTCAAGCTGCTGCAGCTGCTGGGAAAGGTAAAAAGAAGTAATTAAGTAAGCAATACATATATAGCTATCATCCATGAGAAGGAAAACTGCTAAAAAATTAGAAATTCTTCCGGATCCACGTTTTAATGAAGTTGTGGTAACGAAATTCGTTAACAACTTAATGTTGGACGGGAAGAAGAGTACTGCCTTCAACATTTTCTACGAAGCTATCGATCTAGTATCGAAGCGTACCGAGGAGAATGGCTTGGAGGTCTGGAAGAGAGCTTTGGAAAACATTTCACCAGCGGTTGAGGTTCGTAGCCGTCGTGTTGGTGGTGCTACTTTCCAAATTCCTCAGCCTATCCGCGAAGACCGTAAACAGTCTTTGGGAATGAAATGGTTAATTTCTTATTCACGCAAGCGTAATGAGAAAACCATGGCAACCAAATTAGCCGGTGAAATTGTCGCTGGTGCTAAAGGTGAAGGTGCCGCTTTCAAAAAGAAAGAAGATACTCACCGTATGGCCGAGGCTAACAAAGCATTCTCACATTTTAGATTCTAATCATACTATAGCATCGCATTAAAGCCATGGCAAAGAAAGATTTAAGATTCACAAGAAATATTGGTATCGCTGCTCACATCGATGCTGGTAAAACAACTACCACCGAGCGTATTCTTTACTACGGTGGTGTTAGCCACAAAATCGGTGAGGTTCACGATGGTGCTGCTACTATGGACTGGATGGAGCAAGAGCAAGAGCGTGGTATTACCATTACCTCTGCAGCTACTTCGCTTAACTGGAACTACCGCGGTCAGAAATACCACGTTAACATTATCGATACTCCTGGTCACGTTGACTTTACCGTTGAGGTAAACCGTTCTCTTCGTGTACTAGATGGTCTTGTGTTCCTTTTCAGTGCGGTTGATGGTGTTGAGCCACAGTCTGAAACTAACTGGAGACTTGCTGACAACTATAACGTACCACGTATCGGTTTCGTAAATAAAATGGACCGTTCGGGTGCCGATTTCCTTGCTGTTTGCCGTCAGGTAAAAGAAATGTTGGGAAGTCACGCCTTACCACTTCAAATTCCAATCGGAAATGAAGCCGATTTCAAAGGAGTGGTTGACTTGATCAACTTCCGTGGAATTGTTTGGAATGAGCACGATCAGGGAATGACCTTTCAAGAGGTTGAAATTCCTGCCGATGCTATGGAGGAAGCAAAACAGTACCGTGAGAAACTTCTTGAGGCAGTAGCCGAATTCAACGAAGGTCTTATGGAAAAATATTTCGAAGATCCGGAATCTCTTACTGAAAGAGAAATTCTTGACGCTCTTCGCGAAGCAACCATCTCTGGAAAAGTTGTTCCTATGATGTGTGGTTCTTCATTCAAAAACAAAGGGGTTCAGTCTATGCTTGATATGGTAATGGAAATTCTTCCATCTCCACTAGACGTAGAAGCTATTACAGGAACCAACCCTGACACTGGTGCTGAGGAAACTCGTAAGCCAAGTGTTGATGAGCCGTTTGCAGCTCTTGCATTCAAAATCGCAACTGACCCATTCGTAGGTCGTCTTTGCTTTACCAGAGCATATTCTGGTTCTCTTGAGTCTGGTTCTTATGTACTAAACGCCAGAACAGGTAAAAAAGAACGTATCTCCCGTATCTTCCAGATGCACGCTAACAAGCAGAATCAGATTGAGTCGCTTGATGCTGGTGATATCGGTGCGGTGGTAGGTTTCAAAGACATCAAAACTGGTGATACTCTTTGTGCTGAAGATAAGCCTATCGTTCTTGAATCAATGAACTTCCCTGAGCCGGTAATCGGTCTTGCGATCGAACCAAAAACTCAGGCCGACGTTGATAAACTAGGTCTTAGCCTTGGTAAACTTGCCGAAGAGGATCCAACTTTCCGTGTGTTCACCGATCAGGAAACTGGCCAGACCATTATTCAGGGTATGGGTGAGCTTCACTTAGAGATTATCATCGATCGTCTGAGAAGAGAATTTAAAGTAGAAGTTAACCAGGGTGCTCCTCAGGTTGCTTACAAAGAAACCATCCGTGGTAAATTTAACCACCGTGAGGTTTACAAGAAGCAAACTGGTGGTCGTGGTAAATTCGCTGATATCGTGTTCTCAATCGAGCCATCTTCTTCTGAGAAAGAAGGTCTTGAGTTCGTGAACGAAGTAAAAGGTGGTAACATTCCACGTGAATTTATCCCATCTGTTGAGAAAGGTTTTGCTGAGGCAATGAAAACCGGTGTACTTGCTGGTTTCCCTGTAGACAGAATGAAAATCACCCTTACTGACGGTTCTTTCCACGCGGTTGACTCGGATGCACTTTCTTTCGAAATCTGTGCGAAGACTGCTTACCGTGAGGCTGCTCCAAAAGCTCGTCCATGTATCCTTGAGCCTATCATGAAAATTGAGGTGCTTACTCCGGAAGAAAACATGGGTGATATCGTAGGTGACCTTAACCGTCGTCGCGGTATGATCGAAGGTATGGATGACAGAAATGGTTCTAAAGTTATTAAAGGTAAAGTTCCATTGAGCGAGATGTTTGGTTATGTAACTCAATTACGTACCATGTCTTCAGGCCGTGCAACTTCAACCATGGAATTCTCTCACTACGATGAGGCTCCAAGCAACATTTCTGAAGAAGTAATTGCTAAAGCTAAAGGTAGAGTAAAAGCATAATCAATCATTTGCAATCATGAGCCAAAAAATAAGAATCAAACTTCAGAGCTACGACTACAACTTGGTTGATAAGAGCGCTGAGAAAATTGTTAAAACGGTAAAAGCTACCGGTGCAGTGGTTAGTGGTCCAATTCCATTGCCAACTCACAAGCGTATTTATACTGTATTACGTTCACCACACGTAAACAAAAAAGCAAGAGAGCAGTTCGAACTAAGCGCATACAAGCGTTTGTTAGACATCTACAGCTCTTCTGCAAAAACTGTAGATGCACTTATGCGTCTGGAGTTGCCAAGCGGTGTTGAAGTAGAAATTAAAGTGTAGTTTATTTAGTAACCAATAAAAGATAAAGGTCCTATGCCAGGTTTAATAGGTAAAAAGATCGGTATGACTAGCTTGTTTGGTGCTGATGGAAAAAACCTTCCATGCACAGTATTGCAAGTTGGTCCTTGTGTGGTAACACAAGTTAAAACCGTAGAAAAGGACGGCTATGAAGCTGTTCAGCTAGGTTACGGAGAGCGCAGAGAGAAAAACACTCCTGCAGCATTGAAAGGTCACTTCACAAAGGCCGGTCAGTCTCCAATGAAAAAGGTAGCCGAGTTCAAAGGATTCGATTCGTTGAATCTTGGAGATACTGTAGGTGTTGACTTATTCACCGAAGGTGAATTGGTAAACGTTGTAGGTACCTCTAAGGGTAAAGGTTTCCAGGGTGTTGTTAAACGTCACAACTTTAGTGGTGTAGGTGGTCAGACCCACGGTCAGCACAACAGAGGTCGTCACCCGGGTTCTATCGGAGCTTGTTCAACTCCATCTCGCGTATTTAAAGGTATGCGTATGGCGGGTCAAACCGGTAATGCTCGTGTAACTACCGAAAACCTTCAAATTCTTAAAGTACTTGCCGACAAAAACCTATTGGTTGTTAAAGGTTCGGTTCCAGGTGCTAAAGGTTCAATCGTTTTAATCAACAAGTAAGATGGAACTTTCTGTATTAAACATAAAAGGTGAAGCTACCTCTAAGAAGGTAACCCTTAACGCAGAGATTTTCGGTATCGAACCAAACGATCACGCTATTTATCTTGATGTTAAGCAACACAATGCTAACGGTCGTCAAGGTACAGCGAAGTCTAAGGAGAGAGCAGAAGTAGCTCGTACTACCAAGAAACTGAAAAGACAAAAAGGTACCGGTGGTGCTCGTTCTGGTTCTATGAAGAGCCCATTGCACCGTGGTGGTGGTACCGTATTCGGTCCGGAGCCAAGAGATTACTCTTTCAAAGTAAACAAAAAGACGAAGCGTCTTGCCCGTCTTTCTGCACTTACTTACAAAGCTCAGGCAAACGGAATCACTATCGTTGAAGATTTCAAAATCGAGACTCCAAAAACAAGCGAATTTGTTGGTATCGTTAACAATCTGAAGGTTTCAAATAAAAAATCTTTAGTAATTGTTGCTGAATACGATAAATCTCTATATTTGTCGTCCCGAAATTTTGACCGCTCGAAAGTTGTAACTGTTTCAGAATTAAACACTTACGATATTCTAAACGCTAAAAATTTAGTGTTTATGACGAGCTCAATCAATAAATTGGAAGAAATTTATAAAGACTAAGAACGATGAGCAACATTATCATAAAACCATTGTTGACCGAGAAAACCTCGGCTCTGACAGATAAGCTGAATCGTTTTGCGTTCCTTGTAAACAAGAAAGCCAATAAGATTGAGATTAAAAAAGCTGTCGAGAAAGCTTATAGTGTTTCGGTAACTGCTGTTAACACTATTAACCATCCGGGTAAGGTTAAAACCCGCAGCACAAAGACATCTATATCAGTGGGTAGAACTAATGCCGTGAAAAAAGCGGTAGTTACTCTTGCTGAAGGAGAAACTATTGATATCTATTCTAATATATAATTAGGAGGAAGGTAAAATGGCATTAAAGAAATTCAACCCAATAACACCCGGTACTCGTCACAAGGTAGCTGTTACCTTTAGCGAGATTACTACGGCTACTCCAGAAAAGAGTCTTATCGTTAAGATGAAAAAGTCTGGTGGTCGTAACAACCAGGGTAGAAGAACCATGCGTTACATTGGTGGTGGTCACCAGCAGTCTTATCGTATTATCGACTTTAAAAGAGATAAGCACGAGATTCCTGCAACAGTTGCCAGCATCGAGTACGATCCAAATCGTTCGGCCCGTATTGCCCTACTACATTTTGTAGACGGTGAGAAAAGATACATGATCGCGCCACAGGGTATTACTGTTGGTCAGACTATCGTATCTGGAAAAGGTGCAGCTCCTGAAGTGGGTAACACACTATTCCTGGCCGAAATTCCACTGGGTACTATCATCCACAACATCGAACTTAACCCAGGCAGAGGTGGTCAGCTAGCAAGAAGTGCCGGTTCTTACGCTCAGTTAAGTGCACGTGATGGTAAGTACGCTATCGTTAAACTTCCTTCTGGCGAAACTCGTATGATTCTTACTACCTGTTTAGCTACTATAGGAACTGTTTCAAATCCTGAGCATAACCTGGTAGTTTCTGGTAAGGCAGGTCGTAGCCGTTGGTTAGGCCGTCGTCCAAGAGTACGTGGTGTGGTAATGAACCCAGTAGATCACCCGATGGGTGGTGGTGAAGGTAGAAATGCCGGTGGTCACCCACGTTCCAGAAAAGGTCTGTTGGCTAAAGGTCTTAAGACTCGTAAGCCAAAGAATGCTAGCAGTAAGTACATAATCGAGAGAAGAAAGAAATAATTGGTAAGCTATGAGTCGTTCATTAAAAAAACCGCCTTTCATTCACTATAAACTTGCCAAAAGAGTAGAATTGGCTGCCGCTTCTAATAACAAAAATGTTATTAAAACCTGGTCTAGAGCTTCTACTATTTCTCCGGATTTTGTTGGCTATACGTTTGCAGTTCACAACGGTAATAAATTCATACCTGTTTATGTTACCGAGAACATGGTAGGTCATAAGTTAGGTGAATTTGCTCCAACCCGTACCTGGAGAGGTCACGCAGGTCAGAGAAAAGATAAAGGAAAGAAATAATTAAGATAATAACGTCGAGAGATGGGTGCCAGAAAAAAACTAGCGGCAGATAAGAGGAAAGAGGAACTGAAGTCAGTTAGCTTCGCTAAGCTGAACAATTGTCCTACCTCACCGCGTAAAATGAGACTATTGGCCGATAATATTCGTGGTGTTGAAGTGTTCAAAGCAATGAACATTCTACACTTTAGTCCACAGGATGCTGCAAAACGCTTAGAAAAACTTCTTCGTTCTGCTATCGCAAACTGGGAAGCTAAAAACGAAGGACAGCGTCCGGAGGATGCTAAACTTGTAGTTAAAGAAGTACAGGTTGACAGTGGTCGTATGCTAAAAAGACTACGTCCTGCTCCACAAGGCCGCGGTTACAGGATCCGTAAGAGATCAAATCACGTTACATTAACCATTGACAGCGCTAAATAATATTACTAATGGGACAGAAGGTTAATCCAATTGGTCTAAGACTAGGTTTTATTAAAGGATGGGACTCTAACTGGTTTGGAGGAAAAAACTACGTTGAGAAACTTGTTGAGGATGATAAAATCCGTAAGTATATCAACGCCCGTCTGGCTAAAGCCGGAATCGCAAAGGTAGTTATTGAGCGTACGCTTAAATTGGTTACCGTAACTATTCAAACTGCTCGTCCAGGCCAGATTATTGGTAAAGGCGGTCAGGAAGTTGATAAGCTGAAAGAAGAGTTGAAAAAGATCACCGGTAAGGAAGTTCAGATCAACATCTTCGAAATTAAAAGACCTGAACTTGATGCTCGTTTAGTAGCTACAGGTATCGCTCGTCAGATTGAAGGCCGTATTTCTTACAGAAGAGCAATCAAAATGAGCATTGCCTCTACAATGAGAATGGGTGCTGAAGGTATTAAAATTTCTATCGGTGGTCGTCTTAACGGTGCTGAAATGGCCCGTAACGAGCACTACAAAGAAGGTAGAACCCCACTTCACACTTTCCGTGCCGATATCGATTACGCTACTGCTGAAGCTCACACCACTTATGGCCGTCTAGGTATTAAAGTGTGGATTTGCAAAGGCGAAGTATTTGGTAAGCGTGAGCTTTCTCCATTGGCTGGTATGTCTACTCAAAAAGGTGGCGGTCAGCAAGGTGGTGGTCAGCAAGGCGGATCAGGTAAATTCGATCGCAAGCCAGGTGCAAACCGTGGCGGTGGTAAACCCGGCGGTCAGAGAAGAGACAACAATAAGGCGTCTAAGTAATTAAATAAGTAATTAGTCATTAGTAAAATTTACTATAATGCTACAGCCAAAAAGGACTAAGTTCCGTAAGATGTTTAAAGGCCGCATGAAGGGTTGTGCTCAAAGAGGGCATGAAGTTGCATTCGGTTCTTTTGGTCTGAAAGCTATGGAAGGCGGATGGGTAACCTCTCGCCAGATTGAAGCTGCACGTATCGCCGTTACCCGTTACATGAAACGTGAGGGTAAAGTGTGGATCCGTATTTTCCCAGACAAACCAGTTACCTCTAAACCAGCCGAAGTAAGGATGGGTAAAGGTAAGGGTGCTCCAAGCCACTGGGTTGCCGTTGTTCACCCCGGACGTATTATGTTCGAGGCCGATGGTGTTAACCTGGAGACTGCACAAGAGGCATTGAGACTTGCCGCTCAAAAGTTGCCTTTAAAATGTAAAATGGTTGTTAGAACTGACTATACTGAATAATTCAGAGTATGAAAGCCGCTGAAATCAGAAAACTATCTGCAACTGAGCTGCAGGAGAAAATCGCTTCGGAAACCGAAGCTCTTGCTAAACTGAAAACTACCCAGGTAGTTTCTGAGCTTAGCAATACCGCTCAAATTAAACACAAAAGAAAAGTTGTTGCCCGTCTGCATACCGACTTGAGTAGAAGACAACTTGAAAATAAATAATCGACCGCTTAGGTACTATTATGGAAAGAAATCTTAGAAAAGAGAGAGTAGGCGTGGTTTCTAGCAACAAGATGGATAAGTCTATCGTGGTTGTTGTTGAGAGAAAGGTAAAACACCCGAAATACGGAAAATTCGTAAAGCAGTCTAAAAAGTTCTATGCTCATGATGAGAAGAACGATTGCCAAATCGGAGACACCGTAAAAATTATGGAAACCAGACCTTTAAGCAAGCAAAAATGCTGGAGGTTAGTAGAAATTCTTGAAAGAGCTAAATAATTATAAACCATGATTCAACAGGAGTCCAGGTTAAGTGTAGCGGACAACAGTGGTGCAAAAGAAGTGCTTTGCATCCGTGTTCTTGGAGGTACTAAACGTCGTTACGCCTCGATAGGCGATACCATCGTAGTATCTGTTAAGGATGCAATGGCTGCAGGTAACGTAAAAAAAGGTGCAGTTTCTAAAGCTGTTATCGTTCGCACTAAAAAGGAAATTAGAAGACAAGATGGTTCATACATCCGCTTCGACGACAACGCTGTTGTTTTGTTAAACAACGCTGGTGAAATGAGAGGTAGCCGTATTTTCGGCCCGGTAGCCAGAGAGTTACGTGAAAAGCAATTTATGAAGATCGTTTCTCTTGCACCTGAAGTGCTATAATATTGTAAAGAAGAGACAGAAGTTATGCAAGCTAAACTCAAAATTAAAACCAACGATACGGTTAAAGTAATTGCCGGGGACCATAAAGGTGAGCAAGGTAAGGTCGTGTCCATTAATCGCGAAACCAACCGGGCGATCGTTGAGGGGGTTAACATGGTGACTAAGCACCAAAAGCCTAGTGCTGCCAATCCACAAGGTGGTCTGGAGAAAAAGGAAGCGTCTATCCACGTTTCTAACCTTGCCCTTGTAGTTAAAGGTACTGTTACTAAAGTAGGTAGAAAAGAAGTTGATGGCAAAATGGTTCGTTATGCCAAAAACTCTAAAAATAAGGAGGTAATCAAGTAATGAGCAACGTTCCTAGACTTAAAGCCAAGTATACTGCCGAAGTAATTCCATCACTTCAAAAGCAGTTTAACTATAAATCGAGCATGCAGGTGCCTAAACTGGTTAAGATTTGTCTTAGCCAGGGTCTTGGTAAAGCTGTAGCCGATAAGAAAGTGGTTGATGCCGCTGTTGAAGAGATGACTATCATCGCTGGTCAGAAGGCTGTTCCAACTCTTTCTAAGAAAGACATCTCTAACTTCAAGTTGAGAAAAGGCATGCCAATCGGTGCACGTGTTACACTACGCGGCGAGAAAATGTACGAGTTCCTGGATCGTTTATTGGCGATCTCTATTCCTCGTACACGTGACTTCCGCGGTATCAGTGCCAAAGGATTCGACGGTCATGGTAACTTTACCATGGGTGTTAAAGAACAGATCATCTTCCCGGAAATCGATATCGATAAAATCAAATCTATCCTGGGTATGGATATCACCTTTGTTACCACTGCTAAAACCGATGCAGAGAGCAAAGCATTATTAACTGAGTTTGGTTTCCCATTTACTAAAAAATAAGAAGACATGGCTAAAGAATCAATGAAAGCCAGGGAGCGCAAAAGAGAGCGCCTAGTTGCTAAATATGCTACTAAAAGAGCTGAGCTTAAAGCTGCCGGCGATTGGGATGCATTGCAACAACTCCCTAAAAACTCTTCAAAAGTAAGGTTACACAATAGATGTCAGCTAACCGGTCGTCCACGTGGACACATGCGTCAGTTCGGTGTTAATCGTTATACCTTCAGAGAAATGGCTCTTTCCGGATTGATCCCAGGAGTTAAAAAATCAAGCTGGTAATAACAGATTTAAAACTAGAAGGAAATGTTTAGCGATCCTATATCAGATTATTTAACCAGGTTAAGAAACGCCATCCGTGCTAATCACAAGGTGGTTGAAATACCTGCGTCTAACATAAAGAAGGATATCACCAAGATTCTTTTCGAAAAAGGGTATATCCTTAACTACAAATTCATTGAAGACAACAAGCAGGGCATCATTAAGATCGCTTTGAAGTACAATGCGCAAACCAAACTTCCGGCTATCCAGAAGTTGGAGCGTGTTTCTTCTCCAGGTCTTAGAAAGTATGCTCACACCACTAACCTGCCTAGAGTTATTAACGGTCTTGGTATCGCTATTATCTCTACTTCTAAAGGTCTTATGACCGATAAAGAAGCTCGTAAAGAGAACGTAGGTGGTGAGGTTATTTGCTATGTATATTAATTAATTGGAGGAATAAGATCATGTCAAGGATTGGAAAAGCCCCTATTAATGTGCCAAACGGAGTTACAGTTAACATTTCTGATAAGAATGTGGTTACTGTAAAAGGTCCGAAAGGTGAGTTAACTCATGTTGTTGATCCGGCTATTAAAGTTAGCCTTGCCGATGGTACACTTACCATTGAGCGCCCAACTAACAATAAACTTCACCGCTCGCTTCACGGTACTTATAGAGCTGTAATAAATAATATGGTTACCGGAGTTTCAACCGGTTTCAAATTGGAGCAAGAATTAGTGGGTGTAGGTTACAGAGCTAACGCAAAAGGCCAGGTATTGGAACTTTCTTTGGGTTACTCTCACGCTATCGCGTTCGAACTTCCAAAAGAAATAAAACTACAAACGGTATCTGAAAAAGGTAAAAACCCAACTATCATCATGGAGTCTTTCGACAACCAGTTGTTAGGTATGGTGGCTGCTAAAATCAGATCGTTCCGTGCACCAGAACCATACAAAGGAAAAGGTGTTAAGTTTGTGGGCGAAGAATTAAGAAGAAAAGCTGGTAAGTCTAGCGGTAAAAAATAACAGAAATGGCTTTAACTAAAGAAAACAGAAGGTTAAGGATCAAAAGAAGAATCCGCAAAGTAGTATCTGGTACTGCTGCTCGTCCAAGATTAGCGGTATTTAGAAGCAACAAGCAGATCTACGCTCAGTTGATCGATGATGTAAACGGTAAAACCGTTGCATCTGCTTCTTCGCTAAAAGATGCATCTGCTCAATCGGTAAACGGTGTCGAGCAAGCTGGAATGGTTGGAAAAATGATCGCTGAAAAAGCTATCGCTGCCGGAATTAAAGAGGTGGTTTTCGACCGTGGCGGTTACCTGTATCATGGACGCGTTAAGTCGCTGGCCGATGCAGCTCGCGAAGCAGGGTTACAGTTCTAATTACTAGACGAAAATTGTTATGAAAAAAGTAAGATCTACTGATATTGAATTAAAAGACCGTCTGGTTGCCGTAAACCGTGTAACGAAAGTTACCAAAGGGGGTAGAACTTTTAGCTTCTCTGCCATTGTGGTTGTTGGTAACGAAAATGGCGTAGTTGGTCATGGTCTTGGTAAATCTCTTGAGGTTACCGAGTCGATCTCTAAAGCTATCGAAGATGCGAAGAAGTCGCTAATTAAAGTGCCTTTAAAGCACGGTACGCTTCCTCACGAACAGTACGGTAAGTTTGGTGGTGCTAAAGTATTCCTTAAGCCTGCTTCTCACGGTACCGGGGTTATCGCTGGTGGTGCTATGCGTGCAGTATTGGAGAGTGTTGGTGTAACCGACGTATTAGCAAAATCTCAAGGTTCTTCTAACCCGCACAACGTGGTTAAAGCAACCATGGATGCTCTTAGCAAATTAAGAGATGCTGGTACCATTGCTGAGCAAAGAGGTATTTCACTAGATAAGGTGTTTAACGGATAATATTGACGGCAATGAGCAAAGTTTCCATTACCCTGGTTAAAAGTGCTATCAAAAGACCAAAAGTGCAAAAGGCTACGCTTGCCGCACTTGGTCTGAACAAAATGCACAAAACCGTAGAAAAAGAAAATAACGCTGCAATTCAAGGAATGATCAATGTGGTAAAACACATGGTTAAAGTTGAGCAGATTTAATAAACGCATTTTACAAGCTTGTAATAATGGACTTGAGTAATCTAAAACCTGCAGAAGGTTCAGTAAAGAAAGAGAAGCGTATCGGTCGCGGTCAGGGTTCCGGTCACGGTGGTACATCAACCCGTGGTCATAAAGGAGCACAATCCAGATCGGGTTATTCTAAGAAACGCGGTTTCGAAGGTGGTCAGATGCCACTTCAAAGACGTGTTCCTAAGTTTGGATTTAAAAACGTTAACCGTGTTGAGTTTAAAGCGATCAACCTGGACGTTATCCAAGCCCTTGCCGAAGAACAAAACTTATCGGTGGTTACCATTGATACCTTAATCGATAACGGTTTGATTAGTAAGAATGCTAAGGTGAAGATCCTTGGTCGTGGGGAGGTTAAAGGTAAACTGGAAATTACCGCTCATGCTTTTTCTAGCTCTGCAAAAGAAGCAGTAGAGGCAAAAGGTGGATCTGTTACAACCCTTTAATTATTGAACCTGGATAATGAAGAACTTCATCACCACTTTAAAGAATATTTGGAGTATTCCTGATCTGAAGCAACGGATCATTACTACTCTTGCTCTGTTACTGATGTATCGGGTAGGATCGTATGTGGTGTTGCCAGGGGTTAACTCTGCAGCATTAGTATCCTCTTCCGCTTCGGGAGGTGGTATTGCCGATCTTCTATCTATGTTTACCGGGGGTGCCTTTAAACGCGCCTCTATTTTTGCTTTGGGTATTATGCCCTACATCTCAGCTTCGATTATTATCCAGCTGTTAGGTATGGCAGTTCCAGCCGTGCAAAAAATGCAAAAAGAAGGCGAAAGCGGTCGTAAACTGTTAAACCAGTACACCCGTTTTTTAACCATAGTAATATGTATTTTCCAGGCTCCTGGTTATATCTATACTAGTATTGATGCTATTGCCCGCCCAGAGGGTACCATGTGGATGGCTACTTCGGTGGCGATTCTTACCGCCGGTACCCTGTTTGTTATGTGGTTGGGTGAGCGTATTACCGATAAAGGTTTAGGAAACGGTACCTCGTTGATTATCATGGTAGGTATTATCGCTAATCTTCCGGCAGCATTCCTGCAAGAATTGATTTCCCGTCTGGATGCAGGTGGTGTGGTAATATTCCTGGTAGAGGTGGTTTCGCTTATTCTGGTGATTGCATTTACCATCCTATTGATCCAGGGAACCCGAAAAGTACAGGTTCAATTCGCGAAAAAAGTGGCAGGTGCTGCTACTTCAACCCGCGGAGCATATACCGGAGCCAGACAATACATTCCCCTAAAAGTGAACTCTAGCGGGGTAATGCCAATCATTTTTGCACAGGCAATCATGTTTGTTCCACTTTATATTGGACAAGCTATGGAGTCACAGAATGCTATATTGATAGAATTGTCTAACTTTGGCGGCCTTTATTATAACCTGCTGTTTGCATTAATGATCATATTGTTCACCTATTTCTATACCGCGATTATGGTTAACCCTAACCAAATGGCCGAGGATATGAAAAGAAACGGTGGCTTTATACCAGGTTATAAACCAGGAAAAGAAACTGCCGATTATCTGGATGCGTTGCTTTCCAGGCTAACTCTTCCGGGAGCGGTGTTCCTTGCAGCGGTTGCTATCTTACCTTCGTTTGCTATGTTGCTCGGGGTAAAACAACAGTTTGCAGTGTTTTTCGGAGGTACCTCACTACTAATTATGGTAGGGGTAGTACTTGATACACTGCAGCAAGTAGAAAGCCACTTGTTGAGCCGTCATTACGACGGTTTGATGAAGTCGGGTAAAGTAGTTGGACGTCAGGGAGAAAATCCTGCGTTCGGAATGGCTAGTTAATTGTTGAGCGAATGGCGAAGCAATTAACAATTGAACAAGACGGTACGATAAGCGAGGCACTTTCAAATGCCATGTTTAAAGTAGAATTGGAAAATGGGCATGTTATTATCGCTCATATTTCCGGAAAAATGAGAATGAATTACATTAAGATTCTTCCGGGTGATAAGGTGAAGGTGGAAATGTCTCCGTATGACTTATCAAAAGGCAGAATAACTTTTAGATATAAATAATAGCTGACATGAAAATAAGAGCATCTTTAAAGAAGCGTTCTCCAGAAGACGTAATTGTTAGGAGAAAAGGCAGACTTTATGTGATCAACAAAAAGAATCCTAAGTATAAACAACGTCAAGGATAGTTAGAATATGGCAAGGATAGCCGGTATTGATTTACCAAAAAACAAGCGTGGAGAGATAGGTCTTACCTACATTTTCGGAGTAGGTCGCAGTACTTCTCGCAAAATATTATCAGAAGCTGGAATTAGCTTCGATAAAAAGGTTTCCGAATGGAACGATGATGAGTTAGGTAAGATCCGTAACTTCATTAGTGAGAATTTCAAAGTAGAAGGCCAGCTTCGCTCTGAAATCCAATTAAACATTAAACGTTTGATGGATATCGGTTGCTATCGTGGTGTTCGTCACCGCGTAGGTTTACCTCTTCGTGGTCAGCATACTAAAAACAACTCACGTACTCGTAAGGGTAAACGTAAGACTGTTGCTAACAAAAAGAAAGCTACTAAATAATAGATAATTGAAGTAGAAATGGCAAAAGCTGTAACTAAAAAGAAGAAGAAGGTCAAAGTTGAAGCGGTGGGACAGGCTCACATTCAAGCTACTTTCAACAATATTATTATTTCTCTAACCAACGCGACTGGTCAGGTTATCTCCTGGTCAAGTGCTGGTAAGCACGGGTTCCGTGGTTCTAAAAAGAACACCCCGTTTGCTGCTCAGGTAGCTGCTGAAAATGCTGCTAAGGAAGCTTTCGAGAATGGTTTGAGAAAAGTGAAGGTATTTGTTAAAGGTCCAGGTGCTGGTCGTGAATCGGCTATCCGTACCATTAACAACACCGGAATTGAAGTTACCGAAATCGTTGACGTAACTCCAATGCCTCACAACGGTTGTCGTCCACCAAAACGTAGAAGAGTTTAATAAATTCCCTTAGGGATAATTAATAGAACAATGGCAAGATATACAGGCCCAAAGTCTAAAATAGCTAGAAAGTTCAAAGAGGCCATCTTTGGACCGGACAAAGTGTTGGAGAAAAAGAACTATCCTCCTGGAATGCATGGCCCTAACAAACGTAGAGCTAAGCAGTCGGAGTATGCGATCCAGTTGATGGAGAAGCAAAAAGCTAAATATACTTACGGTATCCTTGAGCGTCAGTTCGAGAACCTATTTAAAAGAGCGCACTCTGCAAAAGGGGTAACCGGTGAGGTTCTTCTGCAACTTTGCGAGTCACGCCTGGATAATACCGTTTACCGTCTTGGTATCGCTCCTACCCGTCGTGGTGCGCGTCAGTTGGTTTCTCATGCTCACATTACCGTAAATGGTGAAGTGATCAACGTACCTTCTTACCACTTGAGAGCTGGTGATAAAATTGGTGTAAGAGAGCGTTCAAAATCTCTTGAAGCCATCACCAATTCTTTGGCTTCTAACAGCAAAAAATACGATTGGTTGGCATGGGATACCCAAGCAATGACCGGTACCTTTATTACCGCTCCTGAGCGTACCCAGATTCCTGAAAACATCAAGGAACAATTAATCGTCGAGCTTTACTCTAAGTAATAAAATTTATAGTCACTCCTTTATGGCAATTTTAGATTTCCAGAAGCCAGATAAAGTAATAATGAATCACGCTGACCACATGTCGGGTCAGTTTGAGTTCAGACCACTTGAACCAGGTTACGGTATTACCGTTGGTAATGCTTTGCGCAGAATTCTTCTTTCTTCATTAGAAGGTTTTGCCATTACTTCATTCAGAATTGAGGGAGTTGATCATGAGTTTAGTACAATCAAAGGCGTTGTAGAAGACGTTACCGAAATTGTACTTAACCTTAAGCAGGTAAGATTTAAGCGTCAAATCGATGCTACCGAGTTGGAAACCGTTTCTTTCACCATTTCTGGTAAAGATACTTTTACCGCCGGTGATATCGGAAAGAACACGTCTTCTTTCCAGGTGTTAAATCCAGACCTGGTTATCTGTAACCTTGATCCTAAAGTTAAACTAACCATCGAAATTGCTATTGGCAAAGGTCGTGGTTATCGTCCGGCTGAGGAAAATAAATTAGCCAATGCTGCTTTTGGAACCATTGCTATCGATAGCATCTTTACTCCAATTAAGAATGTTAAGTATAGCATTGAGAACTATCGTGTAGAGCAGAAAACCGACTATGAAAAGTTGATTTTCGACATCATTACCGATGGTTCTATCAACCCAAAAGATGCGCTACAGGAGGCTGCAAAAATCCTTATCTATCACTTCATGTTGTTCTCTGACGAGCGTATCACTCTTGAGGCACCTGAAAGAGCTGAGGCTGAGGAATTCGATGAGTCTTCTCTTCACATGCGTCAGTTGTTGAAGACTAAACTGGTTGATATGGATCTTTCGGTTCGCGCCCTGAATTGTTTGAAGGCTGCCGATATCGAAACCCTTGGTGAACTGGTTTCTTTCAACAAAAATGACCTATTGAAGTTTAGAAACTTTGGTAAAAAATCGCTTACTGAACTTGAAGACCTTGTAGATGCTAAAGGATTGAGCTTCGGAATGAATGTGAGCAAATACAAATTAGACAAAGATTAATTACAATACCTGATTTGAAATGAGACACGGGAAGAAATTCAATCACCTAGGCCGTCAGGCAGGGCACAGAAGAGCAATGTTGGCTAACATGGCCTGCTCTCTGATTGAACACAAAAGAATCAACACTACCGTTGCTAAAGCAAAAGCTTTAAAGAAATATATCGAACCTCTTTTGACTAAGTCTAAGACCGATTCTACTCACTCGCGTAGAACGGTATTTAGCTACTTAAACAACAAAGAGGCCGTGAGCGAACTTTATCGTTCGGTTGCTCCTAAAATTGCCGACCGTCCAGGTGGATACCTTCGTATTCTTCGTACCGGTAACCGTCTTGGTGATAATGCCGAGATGTGTATGGTAGAATTGGTAGATTTCAATACACTTTACTCTAACGGTAAAGCCGGTGCTGCCAAGAAAACCCGCAGCCGTCGTTCAACAGCTAAGAAACCTGCTACTCCGGTAGCCGAGGCTCCGGTTGTTGAAGAAGCTACTGCTACCGAAACCCCTGAAGCTCCAACTGCCGAAGGTGAAGTAAATAACACCGAAGAAACAAAAAACGATCAAACCGAAGAGTAATCTTGAAGTTGAAGTAACTGATATTAAAAGGGATAATGCTTTTGCATTATCCCTTTTTTTTAACCTGAATTTTTAAAGTATTTTCGCGCCTCGAAATGGAAGTGATAGAACAAAAGAAAGCCATTCTGGTTTTAGAAGACGGAACCGTGTTCCAAGGAAAGTCAACCGGGTTTGAAGGAACTACCACCGGTGAAATTTGTTTTAATACCGGAATGACCGGTTATCAGGAGATATTTACCGACCCTTCTTATTTTGGCCAGATTATGGTTACCGCAACGGCTCACATAGGGAATTATGGCGTTGCCGATGCCGAAGTAGAATCGGAAGGATTAAAAATTGCCGGCCTGGTTTGTAAGAAATTTTCAAGAACCTATAGTCGCCCGGCGGCCGCAGGCTCTTTGCAGGCTAATTTCATTAAAGAAGGAATGGTGGGCATCTGTGATGTGGATACCCGCGCAATTATCCGTCACATCCGTCATGCAGGAGCTATGAATGCCCTGATTTCGACAGAAGAAAAGTCGATGGATGAATTCATGACCATACTCAAGAAAACACCCAGTATGCAGGGACTGGAATTGTCCTCGAAAGTGGCTACCAAAACCAGCTATACCTCCGGTGACGAGCAGGCTCCCTATAAGGTGGCACTCATCGATTACGGGGTGAAAAAAAACATTATCCGCTGCCTGACCGAAAGAAACTGTTTTGTGAAGGTGTTTCCAATGGATGTAAAAGTGGAAGAGGTGTTGGCAATGAATCCCGACGGTATTATGCTGTCGAATGGTCCGGGAGATCCTTCGGTAATGCACGCTCAGATCGAAGAGATTAAAAAGTTTGTTGCAACCGGAATTCCTATCTTCGGAATATGTCTCGGACATCAACTGCTGGCATTAAGCCAGGGCTTGGAGACCATTAAAATGTTTAATGGCCATCGCGGTATTAACCATCCGGTTAAAAACCTCCTTACCGGTCGTTGCGAAGTGACCAGTCAAAATCACGGGTTTGTGGTAAGCAATGAAGCCATTGGCAAAAATCCCGATGTGGAGCTTACTCACATTCACCTGAACGATAATACCGTTGCCGGAATTCAGTTAAAAGGCAAGCCGGTGTTCTCTGTGCAATACCACCCGGAAGCATCGCCAGGACCACACGATTCCAGGTACCTGTTCGACAACTTTGTAGAAAACATTAAAAAGCATAAGAAATGAGTTATATCTCTAAAATTTGGGCTCGCCAGATCCTTGATTCGCGTGGTAACCCAACCATCGAAGTGGACGTATTTCTGTCAAGCGGCGTAATGGGTCGCGCAGCAGTTCCATCGGGAGCTTCAACCGGCGCTCACGAGGCGGTGGAATTACGCGATAACGATAAATCCATCTACCTGGGTAAAGGGGTAATGAAAGCCGTTGAAAATGTGAACACCATTTTAAACGATGCATTAAACGGGCTTTTGGCATTCGATCAAAACCGTATTGACGCAATCATGTTGGAGTTGGATGGTACGCATAACAAAGGTAAACTAGGCGCCAATGCCATACTGGGTGTTTCAATGGCTGTGGCCCGTGCTGCTGCCGAAGATCTTGCACAGCCATTGTATCGCTACATTGGAGGTGTTAATGCCAATACCCTTCCTGTGCCCATGATGAACATTCTTAATGGAGGTTCGCATGCAGATAACAAAATTGACATTCAGGAGTTCATGGTAATGCCATTTGGAGCAAACAGCTTCTCGGAAGCACTCAGAATGGGAACCGAAGTATTCCATAATCTGAAGGCGGTTCTTAAAGCGAAAGGACATTCTACCAATGTGGGCGACGAAGGCGGTTTCGCTCCAAACCTGCAGTCGAACGAAGAAGCCATCGAATACGTGCTTCAGGCCATCGAGAAAGCCGGTTATAAGCCCGGTGAAGATATTTATATCGCCCTGGATGCGGCCGCTACCGAATTCTACAACGAGGAGAAAGGAAAGTATATTTTTGATAGTACCGGTGATGAGTTGACCAGCGACGAAATGGTCGATTTCTGGCTTACCTGGACCAGCAAATACCCAATCGTTTCGATCGAGGATGGTTTATTTGAAGACGACTGGAAAGGATGGAACAAACTTACCCAGACCATTGGTAACAAAGTACAACTGGTGGGCGACGATCTTTTTGTAACCAACGTAGATCGTTTGTCGAAAGGAATCGCTGAAAATACAGCCAACGCGATATTGGTAAAGGTGAATCAGATTGGTTCACTTACCGAAACCATCAATGCCGTTAATATGGCGCACAAAAACCGTTACAACTCGGTAATGAGCCACCGAAGCGGGGAAACCGAAGACAATACCATTGCCGACTTAGCTGTTGCACTTAACTGCGGACAGATTAAAACAGGATCGGCTTCCAGAAGCGATCGGATGGCTAAATACAATCAATTGCTTCGTATTGAAGAGCAATTAGGCGATCAGGCTTATTTCCCGGGGAAAGATTTCAGGTACCTGTAAA
>Ga0256308_1000022_pt1 | contig 18724 bp, 19 predicted proteins | sample ColtaT_2_FD_183675 | JGI IMG/M metagenome (GOLD analysis project Ga0256308, IMG submission 183675) | Metatranscriptome of freshwater microbial communities from Columbia River, Oregon, United States - Colum_Atlam_RepC_8d (Metagenome... | ecosystem: Environmental > Aquatic > Freshwater > River...
GATTTGATCAAAACTATTTGCACCTTCTAAATCCACTGGTTTTAAGTCTTGAACATAATTACGATAAGTTTGTTCATCAACTACTTCTTGTGGAAGGTATAGGTAGCCTAAGTCTTGAGCAGTCTTAGTGGGATCGCTGCGGTAGATAAAGCTAACACCTACATAGCAGTCCCAGTTATTTAGTAGCCAATTGATAATGCTGTGTACTTCACTGGGATCATAGCTGATTGTTACTGATGTATTTTGTTGCGTCCAGCTAGTTTGGATCAGTTTATAACGCTCCAGCTGTTGCACCGCAGTTTCTAAATTGACTTCTTTGCCGTTAACCTTGTCAAAAGGCACACCTTCCCAAGCCACTGGAAAAGTTACCAGTACGCCACTGTCGTCTGTGGGATGGTTGAAAACACGATAATTAGCTGCTTTTAGCTTTTCAATAACAGGATCGTACTTGCTGAACTGAACATTGTTGAAAATGTACTTGCCCAGGGGTTTGTGAACGCCTTCAGTAGTATCCATAATCTTGCTCAATGTACCGCTAGGCTTAACGCAAGTAACATTTTTGGGTCTTGGCAAACCAAGCTCATCGGCCATACCAATAGCTGCTGCAGTTGCGGTACGCTTTAAGTACTCGTAGTCATAACCAGTCATGTCAGGACGTTTGGCGATGCCTGTTAAACCAACTCCGCAAAGTCGTAAGAAGTAGTTGTTAAGATGCCAAGATTCTTGCAAGATACCGTCTTGCAGATCTACGCAAGTTTGACGATAGTTGGCTCTGGCAGCCAAACGGATGGCCTCATGCAATCCTGCTGTATCGCCTTTAAACTTGGCAATGTCAGTTTCGGTTAAGTTACAAAACGACTTGTTGCCCAACAAGATTTCAACACAAGGATTAGCACCCTTGTACCAAGGAGCACGACGCAGTGCCTCTTGAGCATTAATAAAACCCGGCTCACTTCCACCAGCTTCTTGCATCAAGTGAAAGATGTGTTCCAAGTCTTGTTGTGTGGGCTTTTCTTTAAATACCAGTGAGTTATTACTTTGCTGACGGTGTGCGTTGTTATATAACCACCAGTCTTTTTTAGCTACCGCAAATTCCTGCCATTCTGGCTGACCATAATCAAATAAAGCGATTTCAGCACTTCGGCGGCTACTAAGAATAGTACCCAGATGATTAACAATGTCCAGAATATCCATCCGAGTGAGTAAACTATCAGCACGACCGTTAAGAATATTGGCAATAGCAATATAAGCAGCGCAAATAGCGCTGTCGCCGCTAGAAATCCAGCCATAACCTTTTAACCTTTCACCTGCTGGTCGTAGTTGACTAAAGTCGAGTACAAGTGTATCAGCCGGATATTTTCCTGCAAGCAACTTGCCAATTGACTTTGCCCATGCCTCCGCGGAGTCGCCAACACTAATTGTCCATGTTTTAGTTTGTGGGTCCCAATACTCTCGATTATGCTCACAGCCGCCTTTGTCGGTTCTGGTGCTGCGGATGGTTTTAATATTTTTAATAGGCTTACTAAATCCATTAAGTGTTCCTACAACTGGTTTGAAACCTACGCCGCAACCTTGTAGCAGCAGCCATAAACAGTCTACTACATCGTACACTGTTTCTACTTCTGTAAAGCTGCAATTAAACTGCGAGGCCTCACGTGTTTTGGCTACATTAGTGCCGCCCAACCAAAGTGTGCGGCCACTCATTAGTACCTTGCGATCAAGCATCAGCTGCTCTAGATCATATAATTCTGCATACTGCTTGTCGTCTAGCTCACTACCTTGAGCACGTTCCCATAACCATGCCTGATGGTCAATAACTCTGGCAACTGTTTCTTGCCAAGTTTCAAACTCAGTTCCAGTATCATTGGTGGGTCTATTATAAGTTCGTCGTGTAATTACCTGTGCCCGTGTGCTGGGTTGTGTCATTGTTTCCTAACTCCTTGTAGATTATTCCAGTCCTGTATGCTTTTTTCTAGCGCGGCAGAACTAGCCAGCACCTTATTAAGTGCAATTCTAAATTCAATTTCTTGCAAATTACTGCTCTTGGGCCATGGCCAGCAGTAATGTTCTGTATTTTTAAACAACCAATAGTCAGGATCAAAATAAGCCACTAGCTTTTCTGTCCAGCGATTAGTCCAATTTCTGACGGCATATTTAAACACCGGTACTCCCAAAGCCACCAGTGCCGCGTTTGGTATTATTCCAGCAATCTTCAAAACTGGCAAGCATAATAGGCATAATAAGCAGTTGAGCAATTTTGGTTTTGTATGCCTCAATTACATACTCGTCATTACCATTGTTGTACAGGAATACTTTAATCTTGCCACGATAATCACTGTCAATAATTCCAGCACCTAAACTGCTAATGCATTTAACTCGCTGTGAACTGCGATTTACCACAATGCCTGCGTATCCAACAGGAATTTGAAGTGCCAGTCCAGTATCAATCATGGCATCTTGTCCTGGACGTATTACCAAGTCTGTGATACTAAAAAGATCTGCACCAGCATCTGTGGCATGAGCACGTTTGGGAAGGCACCGCGGGTCATCTACTAAGCAAGGAATAACAGGATTAGTACTCATAGTATTAATATTATAAGTAGAAAACATACTAGTGCTCATTTTAACAATTCCAGTGTATGATTAATAGTGTTTAAGTTTGTGGTTCCAATGGCTTCGCGACAGTGTGTTACCAAGTCCATTAATTTATAGTTTAATTCAAGCTGCTGTTTTGATTCATTAAGGGCTTGAATATATTTATGCTTTTTGCCCAGTATAGGAAGGTGGGCAATAATATCCCAAGTACTACCGTATTCGCGTACAAGATCCAGTGCGCGTTTAGGTCCAATGCCTGGAACACCAGGAACATTGTCGCCACTATCGCCTGTAAGACACTTGATGCTAATATAATCTTCGGTGCTAAATTCATAATTGTCATGCCAGTTCTCCCATGTTACCTCTTTGCGTGTAACATAGCTAAATCTAGAAGCACTGGGGTTAATTAGCAAATCCCAGTCTTTGTCGCTGGAGATAAGCCAAGTATGCTCAGTGCTTAGATGTTTTTGTTGACTGACAACATAAGCTGCAATATCATCTGCTTCGACTCCTTGAAATCGGAGTACAGGATAAATTTCAGCCAGTGTGTCAAGTGTGTGTTCGAACTCTTGGAAGAATTCTTCAAACTGTTGCTTCTCCGCCTCAGTTTGTTTTTCAAATCGCTCTTTGCGATTTTGTTTGTATTCAGGGTACAGTTCTTTACGATATTGACTGCTGCCCTTATCCGCTGTAATAATTACATGCTTAGCCTTATAACTCTTAGCAAGGCTTTTAACTGTAGCAATATAAGTATCACAAAAAGTGGTAACGCCTTGATGCTGCCAGCGAAACGCCAAGTTAAGTGCGTCTACTACCAGTAGATTGTTACCCGGCTGCAATTTATCTGAAAAGTTTACACTCATTGGTTTGCCTAGTATTTACACAACTATATATTATATCGAATTTTGCTGTTTTTGTCAAACTAAAAATTTTGGATTCTCGTACTGTAACCAGTCTTTTAACTGGCTGATGTATAGTTCATGTTTGTCTACTTGTGCAAATATCCAACGGTAATGGTCGGTACTAGGCATATCTTCAAAGCATACAAAAAATTTGCTGCGATTAAATTTGAATATTAACAGAGGTTTTTTACCTACCTGTTTGCCTTGACGTAATGCCTGTAACCAAAACTCCAGTAATTGTGGAGATTTACCAGTTAGTATTGTACTATTAAGATGATCTTCTGCGTAACCTTTTACTTCAACGCAATATACGTTATTTAGCTCTGGTATGTACAGATCACCTTTTAGTTTATGTTTAGGATCTAGTGCTCCGCTACCAGGTACCCGTTGCCAATTTAATCCTGTGTGATCGATCAGAATTTTCTTGGCTTCGGTTTCGGTACGGGCACCTTTGGCTCTGCTGTCAATCACTTTGTTTTAGTATTACGCACTACTTTGGTTACAGCGGGTAATACTGGAGCCGGAGGTGCCGGAGGTGCTTCAACTGTTACTAATTCCGTTTCATCAACGCTATATAGTACAGTCCCAACTAATACCTCTAATGTAGCTAGTTCGGCTTCTGAAATTACCATGTTATTTCTAGCAGTTTGTCTAACACCGTTTCTGGTAAAAAATACTTGGCCCGGATCAGAGATTCGCTCTAATTTAATATACATATTATACCTCTATTTTTGAAAAATTGTGTTGTTTAATAATGTACAATTTTTCTAGGAGTGGATGAGTAAAGCCATGACTAACCAAAAATGTATTTAAATCAGGCTCTTTGATTAAAGTTTCAATAAGTTTTTCTTTGCCATCTACATCTAGTGCTTCAACAGTTTCGTCTAAAATTAGCAAGTTAATACGACTACTACTTAAACTCTGCATTAGTTTACGAATAGCTAACAACATTGCAGCATTTACTCTGGCACGCTCGCCACCGCTTAATGCCATTATATCAATATTGTTGCCATTATCTGTAATAACTACATTTAACTTATCTTTAGAACTAATTTCAAAACCAATTTGAAATCTGCCGTCACTTAAGTCTTGCAAGAATTGATTTGCTAAACCTTCCAAGTCTTTTACTAAACTTTCAATTTTATACGCTACTAAGCCAGATGTACTAAATGTTTTAGTTAAAATAGCAATCGTACTACTGCGCTCTTGAAGTTTAGCCAGCTCTGTGGTATAAGTATCCAAGTCTTGCTTAAATTCCAGCAACTGCTGTGATATAACTGTTAGCTGTGCATTATGCTGTTGTACTGTTTTATTGTAATCTTGCACACGCTTTAATTTTTGACGAGTGGCATCAATAGTTTTATTGAGCTCTAGAATTTGTGTTTCTAAGTTGCCCTTGTCCAAGAATTCTGTTTCTAGTTTGGGATCAATTAATTGATACAGTTTTTCCCACTGCTCTTGTGCTGTATTGGCAGCCCGCCACTGTTCCAGCAACTGATTGGCCTGCTTGATCTGTTGATCCAAGTCCTGCAGCTGCTGTTTGCGTGCTGTAATCTGCTGCTTTTTTTGTGCAGCCAGCTCTTGCGTGGTTTTAGTATCAATTGTGCTATCACAAGTAGGGCATTTGTGATAGCTGTTTAATGCTGCTAATTTCTTGATAAATATATCGTCTTGCTTGTTCTCGTGCTCCAGCACAGCAGTTTGTGATTTTAATCCGCTTATGTCAACTTCTGGCTTTTGCACATCAGTCTGCAGGACAATTTGACTCAACATAGTTTTGTAACTATTGTTTTGAGCAATCTTTTTGTTGGTTTGTTCTAAGACCAGTAATTGTGCTGTGGCCTCAGTTACAGTTTGCTCTAGTTGAGGGTCTAGCTCTGGCTCTGCACTCAAGACTTTGGGAGTTAAGTCAACATCAATATACTTGTTTAACCAGCTACTAACAGTATTTACTTTAGCCTGGCAAGCAGCAATCTCTTTGTTTAACTCTGTGCTAACTTCTTTGAATACTTCACCTGCTTTAGTATAGATACCCAAGTCCAACAAATCAATCAAGAATTTTTTTCTAACGGAATCTGTACTAGTCAAAAACTCCAGACTGCTAGCATGACTTTGATATACGATTTGTGAAAAAGCACGGTGATCGATACCAATCAATTCTTCAATAGATTTGTAGGTTTGTGTAGCAGTATGACTGCTAATATCTAAACCGTCACGAAACAGTTTTACTGTGTTCTGTGTAGCACCACGATTGGTTTTTACAGTATACGGCACGCCGTCTTTTACTAAGTCTAATTCAATACTGTAGTTTTTTTCTTTGCAGTAGCGATTAAGGATATCAGACTTTTTAATGCCTTTTGAATTTTTATTATATAGGACTTCTTCTAGGATAAGTGCTATACTGCTTTTGCCGTGGCCGTTTTTGCCTACCAGCTGTGTTAGCGGAGCACCATCCAGTACAATTTTATTATTAGCACCGTAAGAAAAAGCATTACTCCAGCGCAACTCTTTAAGAGTAATCAACTTTTTGTAACTCCTCTTGTAATTCTTTTAGTCCGCCAATCAAGATATCATTAATAAATACCTGTGGAACTGTGCGAACACCAGGTACGCGATTAAACAATAATTGTTTTGTTGCAGGTTGTGTAGTAAGATTATATTCTGTAAATGCAAGGTTTTTAGATTGCAGTAAATTTTTTACTTGTACACAGCCGCTGCAATTATTCTGAGAAAATACTTCAATCTTTGAGTTTGCTTTCATAATTTTGCAATTCCTGCAATACTTGTTTTATAGTAGCCTCTGGAAGTTCCAAGATATATAGTAAGTATTCTTGCACTTCTTGTTGCAGTGACATTTCACTGTCTAGTATAAGTGCAGCATCGCTTACCTTTTTAGCCACTTTTTTATCAATTAAATCGCTATCGGCTAATTTAGCCAGTTCAGATAGATTGCCCTCAACTTCATAAATAGTATGATCGTATGTAGTTTGAGGTGTTGGATCACCTACATTCACAGTCTTTTTTAGCAGCTGTGGCAATTCTAGCTTAATCCAGTTGTGCTCGTGCGTAGTAGTATCAAATAAGATAACACCAGTATCTACGCGATTTCTATGAAAACTGGTAGTTACTGGACTACCAGGATACAGTATATTAGCTTGGCAATTTTCATAGCTGTGCAAGTCACCTGCCAACACAGTTTGCCATCGTTGAAACTTTTCTAGTGGTACTTCGCTGGTAACATGTGGAGGAATATTGCCGCGCACATGCGTTAGTAGTACTTGATTATTAAACTGGTCTGGATCAAATGTTTTTATAAAATTGTATGGAATAACGTCTACAGTATCACAAATAGTAGTACAAGTATCCAAGACCTGTACTAGTTTGTTTACCCGGTTAACCACTTGTTTTAAGTTAGTTAAAAAGCTAGTATCCTTTTTAAGCATTTCATGATTACCAGTATAAATATATGTAGGCTTAACACAACTGGTTACAAAATCAAAAAATACTTCCAACTCCTGCATACTAGGCAGCTTATCAAATACATCGCCACCAACCACAAACACATCACATAAACTTTGATGTGTTTGTAGCTGTTGCCACAATAGGTTATACCTGTTTAAACTCCACTCAACTGGAACATTCTTTTGACCTAATTTAATATGAATGTCTGCTGTAAATAGTAATTTCATATTAGTAGAGGCGATAAAGCCCCATTGCGGTTTAGGCAACGGGGCTTTGGGTTAACCTAGTTCTTTTACTGCTTCCGACTCTGCGGAATCTTCGGAATCACTTTCTTGATCTTGTGCCTCCATGATTTTGTTTAGCAGAGCTAAAACTTCGTCGGCTTGGGGTCGAGGAAATTTTTCATCAATCGACTTTGCCGAGTCAGCCAGCGCTCGTTCTTCAGCAGTTAGCTTGCGAGGCTTACAACGCAGTACTTGAAGTTGATATTCAACGTTAAAGGGAAGAGGGCCAGTCTTTGATTTTTTGAAAACCACATCCCATCCGGTTTCATAATCAGTAGGGTCACCTAAATCTTCAGCTGCAGTTACAATTTGTTCGAACAGTTTCTTTTTAAGATTTAGTGCGACTACTTTTTGATTTTTGATGTCAATGCAGTTTACCGAGTAACTCCAGTTACATTTTAGATCTGGAAAAAATTCTGGTACGTGATCAGTTTCAACATTGTCAAATTTTTCTTTTTCACGATTAAATGCAAGGCACTCAACCGGAATATCTTTATTATTACTGCCTTTGAGCCAGTAAATATAACGAGGAAGAACTCCTCCAATCAACCTAACAGAATTCTCTCCGTCTTTGTATTCGTAAGATTCTACTTTGTTAGACTGTGCTTTGCCTTTGGTTTGTTTAAATGATAATGCCACTTTTATCCTCGTATTTAAAATACAGTTTGTTTTCTTTGAGTTTTATTAAGGGATTGTATTTAATTGCAGAAATATTTAGGTCAGGGAAAAAGCTCAAATCTAACGAAGTTATGCCGTAGTTTTTATAAATAAAATAATCTCGTCTTGCGGCTAATTTTAGATATTGAGCTTTATAGACCGTATCAGTTAGTTTGTCGTTGAAAAAATCTTTGGGATTTATCAAAAAACTCAAACCTTTCAGGGATTTTTTAAGCGGCTTATACTTTTGGTATGCAGTCTTAGGTATAGTTTTCTTAATGTACCAATAATATAAGGCTTGTACTAAATACTCTGAATCGTTTTTGGTTTCTGCTTCTAACACTTCTAAGTTGAAAAACAACATTACTTCTCAACCTTAACTAATATTATATCAGAATTGAATAGCAATGACAAGTTAAAATTTTACACGGTAATAACTTCCCAGCCTTTGCGAAGATAAAGGCTTAACCTATCGTTATTCTGCTTTCTATCAGTATATCCAGCAAATTGAATATCCAATACTTCAGGCGGATTTTTCTTATCAGGATGTTGACGCTGTATACGCCCAATAATTTGCTCTAGTAGTGCATCATTGCTGCCAATTGGTGAAGCCAAAATAACACTGCTAAGAATATTTATTGAAATGCCTTCTGAAAAGATTTGTCGGCTACCAACAACACACATTTTTTGTTTTGTGAGCAGCTGCTCTTTGGCAAGTTCTCGGGCTTCGTAATCTGTGTCGCCAGTAACCAGCACACACGTTGGACCAACATATTCAGCAACCTGTTTTAAGAATTCAACCCTGTCTGCCATTACCAGTACGCTGTGCCCGGCAATAACCTGTGCCAGTGCCACACCAGCAATAAATCTAATATAGTGGTCATCTGTTAGCAGTTTGGTAACTCGCTCAGCCCACGGCAGTTGAGGGTCTAGTTTATGGGTAGTTTTTAATAGTTTTACAACCGGTGTAAGTGTATCACTTTGTGGCGGTTGATATACTTTAGTACCAAAATAGTCCGGAAACATTTTATGTTTACCGTCTTTGCGTACCATTGTTCCGCTCAAGGCTATACGGTATCTGGCATAGCTACTGTCCACAAATTCTGTAAACATTGTAGCCGGACAGTGATGTGCTTCATCCAGTATAATCGTACCAAATTCTTTGGCCAGTTCAGCACTGTACTTTTTTAAACTCTGAATATTGCCTACCACAATAAAATGATCTTCAATATCGTATTTACCGCTGCCAATTACACCAGGTTGCATACCAAATAACTGCACACACTCAGTGATCCACTGATCTCGTAGTGCAGTAGTATGTGTAATTACCAGCGTTTTTTGTTCCAACTTTTTGGCAATGTGAAGTGCTGTAAAAGTCTTGCCCCATCCTACAAGAGCATTAATAAAGCAAGTATCAGATACATCATCATAAACAACCTGTTGAGCTTCTCGGAGGGAATATTTAGTGTCAGGAAAGGGAACAACATTATTTACTCGCTTATCAATGATTTCGTAATCTGGTGGTATTAAATCCAGTCTGCCTTGTGGAATAGAAATTATACCTTTTACTAAGTGTTTATAGGTTTTAATAGTTTCCACACTTGCAACTGGACCAGTTTTCTTTGAGCCTGTAAAACTTTTATTAAACTTGTAGGTAAGTTGACCTTCAATAAACTTTCTGGCTGCTGCACCCGGATCGTCCAAATATATTCTGTTAGAGATTATTGCTTTAGCCATTATACTGTTCTCCAAGTTTCTTTGTACTTGGCTTCATAGATTCCATATAGCACTGGCATTTTATTTATCAACAATACACCTGCCCACTTATGTTCAGCATGAGGTTTATATAGTACTTTAAATCGCATAGCATTCTTTAAACACACTATATAACCAAAACCTCCGCTGGAAATAATTTTTTCAATTTCAAAAAATCGCAGTTTGGCGCGTGTTGTTTTCTTGTAGGTAAATACTTTTCCTAAGCTATCTATAAACCAGCTATTGCTTTTTGCTAATTTTATAAAATCGCCCAAGAAATATACAGCATCTTTTAGCGGATAAACTCTAGCAGTACGATTTTTTACCAGTTGTAGTCTGCGTTCGGCTAGTGTAGTGCCGACTAAACTTTTATCATCAATAATTCTGTAGTTTGATATATAAGTAGCAGAGTCCTGCTTAAATGACTCTGCTACTGTAAACACTAAATTATTGATTTGCTCAGGACGTTTACTTAGCTTCCAAACCGGCCAGTGTATCTCCTGCAACTGCGTAGTATTCAGAGAATTTTCCAAAACTATAGTCCTCGCCAATATCTTGATCTACTCCAATTGGGCTGTTAGGAATACTGCATCCGCGATCTTTTTGTGTAGTTTCGCGCAACAATTTGCAGTATGCTTCAACATCCGCATCTTTTACCAGTGCAACAATGGAGTCATGAACAAGCATAAAAATCTTTGCATCCAGTTTTAGCTGTTTAATAGCATCCGCAGTTTCCATAGCAGCTAGCAGGTTAATATCACTGGCCAAGCTCTGCACTTCTGAGTTAATACCGCTACGCACTTCATGTGCGGCAATACCCTTGTCAGTAGAAAACACATTGGTTAGTCGACGTTTACGGCCAAAAAAGCTGTAAGTAAAACCATTTTGTTCAATAAACTCTTTACGACTATTAAGCCATGCTTCCAGTTTATTAAAACGTCTAAAGTACGCTGCAATATCCTCTTTGGCTTGTGAGATAGGGTAGGGTTCGCCAGTAGCCTTTGTAACAGTTTCCGATACCTTTTTAGCACCAGAACCGTAAAGAATACCAAAAGAGATAGCTTTAGCACTTTGACGCATTGCAGGATAAAGTTTCTTGACTTCATCTACTGTGCAAGGCAGGCTGAACACCATATGTGCAATAGAACTGTGAAAGTCTCCGCCGCTGGAAAAGACTTTTTGCAAGTTCTTGTCTCCACTCAATACAGCAGCATAGTACATTTCAGCAGTGGTCAAGTCCTGAGACACAATCTTGTAGCCTTGGGGGGCTACAATACAACCTTTGATAATAGGATCGTCTCTGGGAACTTGTTGTGCATTAAATTTACCACTACTGCTCAGTCGACCACTAGTAGTAAAAATAGCATTAAAGTTAGTACGAATTCTACCATCACGGTCGAGTTCAGGCAAGATTTTTTGCACATAAGTATTCTGAATTTTACCCAGTTTGCGTACCTGCAAAATAGCTGCTGGCAGTGGATGTTGCTCACTTAATTCCTGCAAGACTTCAGCATCAGTTGAAATTGCACCAGTTGCAGTGCGCTTACCAGTTGGCTGCAAGCCCAAGTAATCGAACAGCACTTCACGCAACTGCATAACACTGTTAGGATTAAAAATCTTACCAGTATTTTGTTCAAACAGTTTTACAGCATCAAACTTGTAGATTTCTTGTTTGGCCGTTTCAATCTTTTCAGTCAAGAACTTGTCTGCTGCCAGCATACGCTCACGGCTAATGGGAATACCAACTTCTTCCATGTCCATCAAGAACAAGGTACCAGGAATCAGGATATTTTCATAGACGTTGAGTAGCTTTGCATTCTTTTGAACCACAGGCCAAAACTTGTTAAACAGCTCCAGTGTAACTGCCGTATCAATACTAGCATACTTGCTGATTGTATCAAACGGAATTAAATCATAGGTAAAGTCCTGTTGCAGGATCTTATTTTGTGCACAGTACTGCTTTTTAAATTCTTCCAGCTCACTATCGTAATCGCCGTAGTTTGTATACTTGAGTGCCAGTTCCTTCAAACCATGTGAATCAGTTTCGTCCAGCACATAGTGCATAACCATAGTGTCATGAACAGCTTTACGATTGAATTCCAGCCCAAAGTGATAGTTCAACATTTTATAGTCAAACTTCATGTTATGGAAAATGGTAGAATACTGCAGCGCAATCTGCTGCAGCAGTTCCAAGCACTGCTCATCAAGTGCATCAGCCATCAAGTAGCGACCATGACCAGGCTTATAACTCATGCTAATACCCAGTACATAGCCGTCTCTGGGATAGAGTCCGGTAGTTTCTGTGTCCCATGCCACATAGCCCTGTGCATTTGCCAGGACTTCTTGCAAGAATTGCAGGCACTGCTGCGTGCTGCTCAATCCAGCAAAATCGCCACTACCTGGACCACTAGCTGTACCGTTGTAGTAGCTCATGATCTTTTGCACTGCTCGATCAAAGTCAGGCTTGCCTTCCGGCTTAAAGGTTAGCATAGCCGGATTGGTAATGCACACAAATTTGTCGTTGACCAGCTGACCAGCATAGTTGGTTACACTAGACACTTTGGCATATTCTTTGGCAGCCTCAGCACCTACCAAGATTACCAAGTCATACGGTTGAGGGTCGAACTCCAGATCCACATCTTTTTTAAGCAGTTTTGTAATAGGTACACTACTCATGTGAAAATGGTCAAACTCAAACTCAAAGTAGTCTGAGTAACGAGTCTTATTTGGGGCTTTATCAATGATTGCTACTTTTTTCATGGTTTCTCACTAAGTAATACTTTATTATAGCGTATTAGGCTAGCTTTGTCAACTTTATCTTTTTATATATTCTGCAATACCACTAACAGTTTCTTGATCCATATCTCCTGGATCTAGTCCATCTGGTAGTTTAATTACTTCGGTAACAAACCCCAGCTCTTCAATTTTTGGCTTTAGTTCTTGTGCTGCACGATTACCTGCTTCGTCACCATCAAACATAATAAATATGTGGGTAATACCCTGTGCCTTAAAAGTAAACAGCTTTTGATCTATGTTATTTTGTAGCGTATTTGTGCCAAAGCAGCAGGCTGCATTGTGCAAGCCTTTATCGTAAATGTTCAAAAAGTCAAATAGACCTTCTACTAATACAAGGCTTTTTGCATCTTTTGGTGCAGCTGCTGGAAATACAGGCATTGTAACGCCACTGGGATAATTTATATATCTGGGATTGCCGTTGCTGAGCATATGGCGGCACACAAATACTATGGTACGCTCCAGCACATCTGTGATTGGAAAACAGATACGATCTTCTAGTTTAGGCTCTTTGGTATTATAGAATGCGCCAAACTTTTTAAGAGTGGCAACACTAATTCCACGAAAAGTTCTAGTAACCGGAACACTGCCAGCAGGCAATTCCAAACTGTACTGTTGTTGTAGTTCTAGTAGTTTTTGTTTTAGCTTTACAATTTTAAGTGGAGTAGGATTAGTTAAAACTCCAAAATGCTTAAAGATGTTGCCTTTAAAGTGGCAAGCAAAACAATGAAAAGCCCCAGTTTCGCGGCTAATCCGTAAACTGGGGTTAGAGTCAGGATGTTCTGGGTTTAAGCACTTGACTACATAATCGCGTCCACTTATTTGAAATCCTACTTGTTGTTTCTGCAATAGTTCTAGAACAGCATCATGCATAATATTAAATTAAATCCTGTGCAGCTTCATCTGTTTTTTTGCTGTTAACTCGCTTTACTTTTTGCTCGCTGGCGGGCTTGTCGATTGTTTGTGGGCTGATTCTGAGGGTGTCCCAATCAATAGGACTGGTAAAGCTCATTTCTTTACCGCCACGAATTTTTGTAGTTTCAAAGCTAATGGCTTGCTGCTCTTTACTGTGAGCTTCCATTACCAGTGCAATATCAGCTGCATCCAGAATACCCTTGGCAAACCTGGCTTCACCGGTTGCATCAATCTGATAAGGGCTAACCATTACTACTTCGTATTTTCTAGCTAAATTTTTAAGTCGTTTTGACACTTCAATTTGCGGCTTCCAGTCATACTGATCTGATCCTTCCAACACAATCTGATTAATGTAATCTACTACCACAACTTTTAGCTTATCACCAAACTTTGCCTTGGCTTTGCCAACGTGCAAGTCGATGCTGCTGAGGGTCAAGTCACGATCATCAACAATAATCATTTGATTGTCTGGCTTCAGTTGATGATTTCGTACTAGTGTTTCTTCAAACTTAAAACGGTCACGGTGCCGCATAAAATCCATTACAGTAGAATCCGCACTTTGAAACATACCTGCTCTGGCTTTGACAACTTTAAACACTTCTTCGTCTGTTAGTTTGTTTTGCTTTAGCCGTTGCAAACTAACTCCTGCCAAGATTGCAAGATTACGCTCCATGGTTTCGTATGCAGTCATCTCAATAGAAAAGTAGATACTTGAATTACCACTTTCATACTGATTAACAAAAATGTTACTGCTAGTAATAGATTTGCCGCTGCCTCGTTTGCCGCCGATGAGAATAAGCTCTTGTCTAGCAACACCGCCAAGGACAGCGTCAAAATTGTTATTAAGTCCAAGATAAACACGTTCTTTTTCTAAATCATCTGGATGACGGAACATCATCATATCAGCCATAGTAAATACTTTTTCGCTGGTATGAGTCTTTTCTTCAATTGTTAGCGCGATCGTAGCTAAGTTTTCTTTTATTTCGTCGCTGTCATATACCGGTAGTTTATCAATAAACTTATCCAGCAATTTAATTGTTTCATTTTGAGTGTATTGATCGATTAGTGCATCTAAGGCTACTTCAGCCGTAACTTCAGGAACCTCTGTAAGTCGGAGAGTCGCTAGCGTTTTTGTAGTCGGCCCCTCCCTCAAGGTTAGCTCTAAATCATCAAAAGACGGAATTGCACCGTATTTTTCATAGTGCTTGTTAATTGCACCATAGAGGGAGCTGTATGCCGGATCTAAAAACACTAGCTTGAGCTTAGACCAAATATCTAAATTACGCTCATTAAGCAATTTGTTTAAGACAACAGCACTAGTATCCACTATTAACCTACTTTAGATTCATTATCAACAATAACTTGGTCAATAATTTCTGTTGTTTTAAAAAGTATTTGCGTGCGTAATTTTGCTAATTCTTGGTGATAATTCCCACTTTTATCATATAGCAAACTAAGCTGTTCATGTGTAATTAATTGTTGCAAACCAAAATAGATATGGTCATATGCAATAGTAGAGTCAGGCATTACTTCAATATTTGCCTGCTTTCCGTAATTGTGAACCGCTTGCTTAACAACTTCTTCTACAGTAAAGGACTCAGTGTCGTGATATGTAATAGTTACTTTCATTGAAGTCCACAAATAAAAAGGGCCGGGTAGTCCGTATGGCTTCCCGGCCCTGTGTTAAACTAAACTAATCAAGCAGCCAGTTTAGCTTCAGCTTTGGCTTTCTTGTCTGCGCCTTTGTAATCGGCAACATTAATACCACGACGGGTAAGCAGGGTACGCAGACCACGCTCGGTTTTGTCCACAGCAGCAGCAATTTCAGCCACAGTCATATTGGCAATCTTGTCACCAAGAGCAGCAATAGGATCGGTATTCTCTTTGGCATAGCTGTTACGCTGTGGAGGAATACGGTCAATCATGCCTTTGCGGGTAAGTGACAGGGCTTTGCCACGAACACTGGCGATTTCTTTGCCAAGAGCTTTGGCAATGTCCTCAATAAAGCTGCCGGACTCAGCCATTTTAATAAACTTGGCTTCTTCGGCATCGGTATAGGTACGAGCAACTTCAACTTTCTCAGCAGGCTTAACGCTGCTGGTCAGTTCCAGTGCAAGCAGTTTACCCTGAATTTGTTTGGCAGTAAATTTGCCATCAGAAAAGTTTTCAGCGATTTCTTTGTAGGTAAGTTTGCCAGCATTGGCTTCTACAAAGTAAACAAGAGCATCGGTTTCTTCGTCAGTAAAGGCACTGGCTTTTACTTGGGCAAGACTAGCAACATCGTGATCCAGTTGCCGCAGTTTACTGGCAACGCTGCGAGTTGTAAAATCTTCACCAAGTTGGTCAACAACTTCTTGTACAGTGGCAGCGCTAACAGGCGATTCGTTGCCAACAATACTGAGCATTTTGTTAACTACTTCGTCAGACCATTTTTTAGTTTTTTCAGTCATTTGTATTTTCTTTCAGGAAAATTTGGAGATTAGAGATAATTTGGATTCCAAGAGAGTCAGCTTTAATTCGTTTAGTACTACCCTTGTTTTCTTCATCGACCAGATAATCTGTGGTTTTAGTTACAGACTCTGTTACTTTAAAGCCTAGAGCCTCTAGGCTTTGTGTTGCTTCGCTTTTGTTTTTAAAAGTTTTGAGTTTGCCGGTAATGCAAACAGTTTTGCCTGTTGCAGCCTGCTGCGGTTGAGGAGCGGACTTAGTAGATTTAAAACTAAAAGGCAAGAAGTTTTGCAACTCTGGCATATCTTGCTGCATAAACTGCATGAGATTAGCTGTTGCTTTATCACCCAGACCAGCCAGCTTGCAGGTTTCTGTGGTAATTTCATCCACACAATTAACCACAGCAGCAACTTTTTGGCTTGCTGTACGACCGATCAGTGGAATGCTAAAACTAGACAGCACAGTTGCCAGATCGGCTTGTGTGCTGCGTTGAATTTCCATGAACAGCTTTTCAGCAACTTTTTCACTGCCAATTCGTTCAGCAATATCATCTTGACCAAGAACATACAGCTCGGTAATATCATTGAGCTGCAACTTCTCCAAGGTCTTGCTACCAAAACCTTTCATACCCAATGCCTTGCAAAAATGCTCCAGCTTTTTGCTTAGTTGAGCATCGCAAGCAGCATTACGACAAAACAGTTGATCGTTAACTGTTTCAAGAGGGTAATTGCAGCAAGGACAATTTTTGGGAATTTTGATTTGCATACTTGTTCGGCGAGTTATGTGTATATTATACAGTATAGAGCTAGGTAATTCAAGTAAAAATTTAAGTGTGCAGGCTGGAAAATTTACACATTGACTTTGTGCACAATGCAAGGAATGATTTCGCCAGCACGCACCACAGCAACTGTATCACCGATTTCAATACCCAACTGCTCGATAAAACCTGGATTATTTAGTGTAGCCCTACTGACCACGGCATCACCAATCATAACTGGCTCTAAGATTGCAACTGGGGTAACCTTGCCGGTTTTGCCTACTTGCCACTCCACATCCAGAATTTTAGTCTCTACATGTGGCGGACGGGTTTTGTAGGCATACGCACCGCGTGGATGATGGCTGGTATAGCCCAGTTGATCGAACAGTTTGTGATCCTCCAGTCTGAACACAAGACCATCACTGGGATAAATCTTATCCAGCTCAATTTCTTTGACTGTACTAAACCCCAAGTTTTTAAGCTGTTGCATATCTCCACTGTGAGTGGTGGTTAACCTGGGAAATACATCGTAGGCAAAAAAGCTGAGTGCTCTGGTTTTAAATTCCTCACAGTCTTTGAGATTGAGTGCACCTGCTGCGTAGTTACGGCTATTGGCAATGTGCTTGGGAGCCACAATCTCGCCGGTTACTTGATGCACACCTTTGAGTTCGATTTTATGTGGAACCAAATGCTGGCTACTCAGGAGTTTTTCAGTAATGTTTTGACCACACTTGCCATCACCACGAGTAAGTGCTTTGACCAGCATACCGTCTACATACAGCAAGCTAATGGCAGCACCGTCTAGTTTAATACTGTAGCCTACTTCGCCTTGATTGTGCAGAGGATTAGGCTTGTTTTCATCCTCATAGTGCTTTTGCAAGCTGTACATAGGCCACAGGTGTGGTTCTGCTTGTTGTGCAGCTGCACCTACTGCGCTGTAGTTATGCAAGTTAGCCAACGCGTCAAACACCTGATCAGTAATGACAGGTGTTCCGGAATAGTACTGTTTGCTGCAGTAGTCGAGATAGTCTTTGATATTATTCATATGTATATTATATCTGATTTACTGTTCGCCGTCAAGTTGCTTTTCGACTAGCTTATTGTAATAATGCTCGATTACTTCAGCGCCTTCTGCTACACTGCACACCTCCAGCAATCCGTCTAGCAGTGCATACACAGTTTCCATGGTTGCTGGAACACTAACACCTTCGCGACTGGGGATCCACTCGCCATCATAACTCAAAAAGTATTTTCTGAGCTGAATATAGGTAACGTCCTTGAAATCATTTATTACAAGATTTACCTGAAAACCTTTGTCTAAGTTTTCACTGATGGTTCTGTGATATAAGATATTGTCATCCATTACAGTCGGATCCCCATTTCCTCAAACTTTTTTAGACTTGCCAGCTCATAACTCTCTTGATAAGCAAACTTATCCCAGTGTGGAAGCCACACGCGATAGATCCAGCAGCTGTGCTTATCAGACCACTGCTCTGCTACTACCTTGGCAACACATTCGTAACGGCTAGAGTATACTTTATCGCCGATCTCATACCGTTCCAGAACATTTTGTTCTGGCAGTAGTGGCGGGCTAAAGTAGTTATAGGCAGCATTACGCTCTGGCACACCGTGTTGTTCCAAGATGTTTTTAACAAACTGTGTACCACGATACAACCCATCAGCAATCTTTTCCAGGCTAGTATGTTTAAAGTATTCGGAAATGATAAATGTGATTTCGTCGTTGGTAGCAGGCTTGCCGCGCTTTTCTTCGCGTCGCTTCTTGGTAGCCAGTTGCTTATCTGTGTAGTCACTAAGCAGCTTGTCCAGTCGGGCTGTGTTATAGCTCATGCCAAGAATTTGGCAGGCTTCTTTTTTTGTAATAGGTTTTTTATCCGGGCCAGGACTAAGCAGCGCAATCACGCGAGTAATATTCGCATCAGTCATGCGATCTTGTTCAAGTTGAGTTTTTCGCTTAGCAGCCATGTTTAGTCCTGTATAGATTATTCGTATTCGGGATCGTCAGCGTCTACGAGATGCAGATCACTAATAGGAAACCAGTCAGTGATAACAGTTCCTGAGTCGTTGACATAGCCAACCAAGACATGATCTTCTCGATTGGAATATACTGCATAACCTTTGATTTTTCCATTAGACCC
>Ga0256308_1000027_pt1 | contig 17924 bp, 16 predicted proteins | sample ColtaT_2_FD_183675 | JGI IMG/M metagenome (GOLD analysis project Ga0256308, IMG submission 183675) | Metatranscriptome of freshwater microbial communities from Columbia River, Oregon, United States - Colum_Atlam_RepC_8d (Metagenome... | ecosystem: Environmental > Aquatic > Freshwater > River...
CTGGGTTTGGTCCTCCGGGGTATAGACCTCGACGAGGGCCGGCGAATGGGCGTTGACGTCCCGGATGGCGCGGCGGAGACGGGTGATGCGCATTTCGAGGCGGTCGATCTGGCGGTTGAGCTTTTCGACGATGGCGGAACCGGTGTTTACGGCCACGGAGGCGCGGGCCATCGTTTGGAGTTCCCCCAGCTCGGGGACGACGGTGAGCGGTTTGCCGCTGGCTTCGATGACGGCGAGGTTCCAGTGGACGGTGATGCAGGTGTTGAGGCGTTCGATCTGCCAGCGGGCGATGGCCATTTGGCGGACGAGCAAGCGAGCCTCTTCGTTGGCCGGTTGATAGGTTTCGAGGAGCGCGTCCATGAGTTCGAAGAAGGCCTGGCGTTCCTCGTTGCAGAGAATGGCGCAGTCCGGCGGGACGAAATTGGCGAGCGTTTCGGCGTATTCGCCGGTTTTGATGCCGTTGCGGGCCACTTTGGCTTTGCCGGTGGCGGTGGTCGGCCCTTTCGATTTTGCTCCGTTTTCGCGAGCAATTCTTGCTTTGTCTTCTTTCGTCATGATCGTTCCTATCCTGGCTGTGAAATGCGAACGCCCTCGCGGGTGGCGAGGGCGACTGGGGGGGGGGAGGTATTCCTGACCCGATTTCAACCTAGCACGGCTGGCAAGGGTTTTGAGGGGTGGTTTTTTTCAGGTTGTTGATATGAAAGGAAATATTTCGTTTCTTCTCTTGTGATCGCATAGTTTTCGTTCGGCGAGGCGGTGCGAATACCTCTGCAAACGCGCGCCCGCCCGCTCGCCTCGGTGACGAAAACGTTCGATGAGCGAAACCGCGGGACTGGCCCCGAATCTATGGGGTTTGCTTCCCGCCTATCCCCTTCCGGCCGGCCGCGCTACGCCGCCAGTCCCCGCCGCCGCTTTGCCTTCCCCTCCCATTGGCCGCCGTCGTGGTCCTCCCGGACTCAGGATTTTTCACCATTTCTGTTCGGCTCGGTGCGATTTCGGCCCCCTGCGCACACGTCCACCGCGCCACTCCTTCCGGGTTGGCTCTGCGCCCTTCGACCGTTATCCGGCCGTTACGAGGTGTCATTGGTGTCCTTTCGCAATCCATCCGCTTGCGGTGGCAGGATCTCGACAAGCGCAAGCATCCCGATCCGGCACACCGGGCAACGATCCATTCGTTGCCGCAATGCCGCCACTGTCTCACCCACTTCTGGTGGCGAGGGCGCAGGGGGATGCACTCCATCGCCCAGCAGTTGCCGGACCATCGCCAGATCGCTCTTCTTCCGGCTGCTGGCCAGAAACCCGTAATGACGTATCCGCTGAAACCCTGGCGGCAGCGCATGCAGCAGCATCCGGCGGATAAACTCCTCGCCGTCCAGCTTCATGTGTTTACTGCGCTCACGGCCTGCCCGCCGGTAATCCTTGTACTGAAACGTCACCTGTCTGCCGTCGAAGGCCAGCAACCGTTGATTGGAAATGGCCACGCGATGTGTGTAGCGGCCCAGGTATTGCAGGACATGACGCGGTCCGCCGAAGGGCGGTTTGGCATAGACGACCCATTCGATTTGTCCAAGCCCGTTCAGCCACCGGGTAAACCGCTCTGGTTCAGCCAACGGCTCGATGGCGCCACGGAATTGCAGTTCGCCCCGCTGGCAGGCAGTCCGCAACGCTTCCAGCAGCAACGTTCGGAACCGTCGGCTCAGGACGCGAACGCTCAGGAAAAAGCCGGGCCGGGATGGAATCCAGCGGGCGTGATCCGGACTCAAGCCGCCGCCGGCGACGACGCAATGCACATGGGGATGGAGTCCTAGATTCTGGCCCCAGGTATGCAGTACGGAGAAGAAGCCGATCTCGGCACCTAAGTGTTTGGGGTCGGCGGCGATCGATTGGAGCGCCGCCGCACTGGTTTGTAATAGCAGGTTATAAAACGTCCTCTTGTTCTGCAGCGCCAGATCGCACAAAGCGTCGGGCACCGTGAAGACGACATGAAAGTACCCGATGGGCAACAGTTCTTCCTGGCGCCGTTGCAGCCATTGCGCACGCGCCAGATTCTGGCACTTCGGGCAGTGACGGTTCCGGCACGAATTGTAACTGATGCGTTGTTGGGCGCAGTGGCCGCATCGTTCCACATGCCCGCCGAGCGCGGCCGTGCGGCAGTTTTCGATGGCCCGCATCAGCTTGTGCTGGTAGGGTGGCAATCGATGTTTCCGCCGGTAGCCGGGCCCGCGGGCGCGGAAGATGTCGGCCACTTCGACAGTGGCTCCTCCCAAGGCGTTCTACCGGGTCGAGGACGGCCGCTTGGCATCGGCGGTGTTCTTTCGCGGCCGGCCGAGCTTCGTCTTGACGGGCGTTCCGGACTGATCGAGCGGGGAGACGACGTTGGCCAGACTGCGCGGCGTGACGGCGGTGTAGCGGGCCGTGGTTTCGATGCGGCGATGCCCGAGCAAGACCTGAATCACTCGCGTGTCAGTGCCGTTTTCAAGCAGATGCGTGGCAAAACTGTGACGCAGCAGATGGGGCGTGACCCGCTTGGGAATGTCCGCAATCCGCGTTGCATCGCGGCAGATCTGCTGGATCGCACCGGGGTGGATATGCTCGTCGGGACGCGTGGTGGGGAAGAGCCATTTTTGAGGCCGCTCGATCAACCAGTATTCCCGCAGGATCGTCAGCATCCGATGACTGAGCACGCTGAAGCGGTCGCGCCCTCCTTTGCCTTCCCGCACCCGCACCAGCATTCGCGCGCTGTCGATGTCACTGATCTGCAGGCCGCAGGCTTCCGAGATGCGCAATCCCGACCCGTAGCAGAGCATCAAGACCGCTCGATGACGCAGCAGGCCGATGGCCTGGAAGAACCGCTCCACCTCTTCGGCGGTAAGCACTGCCGGCAGACGGTCGGGCGTCTTGGCGTAGGGGAAGTCCACGTCGGTCCACGGCATCTCCAGCACCTTCAGGTAGAGGAACTTCGCGGCACTGACAAAACAGTTCACCGAGGTTGGCGCCAGTTCCCGGTCCTGTAGCAGGTACAGCTGGTAGTTTCGTACCTCGTCCAACCCGAGTTGGGACGGACTGGTGTTGTAATGCTTCGCGAAATCTGCAATGTAATGGATGTAGCTTCTCTGCGTGGCCGCGGAAAAGTTACGTAGCTGCATCTCGTCTTGCATGCAGCGCCGTAGGGGAGTCATGGGCTTTGCCCTCCTGAGTGTTTTCGGCCGCGTTGCCCGCAGCCGCTCTCAGTGGACTCCCCTTTACGACCCCTTCGCAATCCCTTGGCTAGCACTCGGCTATCCGGCCTTCTACCGGAATGCTGAGGGCTGTTTACCGCGACAGCGGTTTAGTTCATGGGCTCTTCGCAGGGCCCCGTAGAAGGGACTGACAGGGATGGTATTACTTTTGAGTAGCGCCAGTTACTAACGATCAAACGGCCGTGGCGTTAGTATTGCCCCGGCGAAAGTAGCAGCGAAAACCGCATGAAAAACGAAACAATATTCTCAGAAGCTGCTATGGTTGCAGCGCCAGAGCACAAGTTGGCGGTGATTGGACTAGGATACGTGGGCCTACCGCTCGCACTCGCTTTCGGTGCAGTGAGACCGGTCGTGGGCTTTGACGTCGACACGTTGAGAGTCGCGGAGTTGACCGCCGGGATAGATCGAACGAACGAGACCTCCCCAGCTGAAATCAGCGATGCGACATTTTTGAGGTATACGTCAGAGCTACGGGATCTTGATGAGTGCACCTGCTTTATCGTCGCTGTTCCCACTCCAATAGACAGACACAAACAGCCGGATTTTAACCCACTGATACTGGCTACGAGATCCATAGCTCCAATTCTCCGGCCCGGAGGTTTAGTCATTTATGAGTCAACAGTGTATCCAGGTGCGACTGAAGAGATCTGCGTCCCTGTGCTTGAGGAGCTTTCAGGGCTAACGTACAACGTGGATTTCTTTGTCGGATATAGTCCCGAACGGATTAACCCTGGCGACAAGAATCATCGCTTGCGCAATATAACAAAAGTTACGGCTGGTTCTACAGCGGCGGTGGCGGATGTCGTCGATCAGATTTACCGACAGATCATAACTGCAGGAACACACCGAGCGCCGTCCATTAAGGTCGCGGAAGCTGCTAAAGTTATCGAGAATACACAGCGCGACCTCAATATCGCACTGATGAATGAGCTTGCAATCTTATTCCGTATTCTCGATATAGATACCGATGCAGTCATCAAAGCGGCTGGGACTAAATGGAACTTCATGCCATTTCGGCCGGGTCTTGTGGGAGGGCACTGTATCGGCGTCGATCCGTACTACTTGACACATAAAGCGGAAGCTGTGGGGTATATTCCCGAAATCATCCTCGCAGGGCGCCGTCTAAACGACCGAATGGGTGCCTACGTCGTAGCACAACTTGTGAAGGTCATGACGAAACGCCGGATCCAAGTGGACGGTGCGCACATTCTAATAATGGGGTACACCTTTAAAGAAAACTGCCCTGATATCCGAAACACAAGAGTGCGCGACATAGTGCGGGAACTTGGCGAGTATAACTGCGTGGTCGAGGTTTATGATCCATGGGTCGCAGCAACTGCGTTGGAGCGCGAAGACACAGTCACGCTGATACCCTATCCTAAGCGGGGTAAGTATGACGGAATTATTATGGCCGTCGCACATGATGAGTTTAAACAAACTGGGCCCGCTGAAATACGATCTTTCGGCTCACAGAGCCATGTATTCTTCGATCTAAAGTCTGTGTTCGAGCCGAAAGCTAGCGATCTCCGTCTATAGTCTGCAATCACGGCTTTCCAAGCAGACCGTGCGAATGTCGTTCGCCTCGGTGCTCGGCGCCACTCGTTCAAACAGAGGGAACGGAACCTGCTGGAGAATCTGACTGAAAATGCTGGATACTCATGCCAGGGCTTGGTGCTTGGTCTGGTGGATGTTGTTCTTGGCGGAACGTATCCTACCCTGCCAGGACCCTGCCTCTTTTTCGGTAAACCCTAATTTGGACAGGCGTGGTGTTGAACTACACATGTTCCCTATCCCCTGAAAGTAATCAAAATGCGAAGAAAAGTCTATTAAGGACAATACCATGTCTATGACCACACGGCTATTGCGCGAAGTCTTAAACCTCTGGACCATACTACGATTCGGCGACTATGTCAGATATGTCTTAGGTATTATCGTTTTACTTCCGGTTTGCATCAAGAGTAGGCGCCTAGCGCGCGTGGACGCACGAATGAACAAAGATTTTGTGCTGACGAAAAACGGGATACAGTTCCGCATCCCGGTCAAGAAGATCGACGAGATCCTCGGACCCCTCGGCGACACCCCCTCCTTCGGAGGCATCCGCGAAATGATCTCAAACGATGTTTATCTCCGAGCGTTCTCAATCGCCGGAAATTGTTCTTCCGTGGTCGACTTAGGTTCGAATCGGGGGTTCTTCATGATCCTCGCAAGCAAAATTTTGAAGGCACAGATGGTGGTCGGAGTTGAGCCGCAAGCCCGGTATGATCAAATATGGAAAATCCTACAGGCAGAGAACGGCTTGGGTGATGAATCTGTAGTAAGAATTCGAAAAATGATTGCCCAACAGTCCGCGGAAGATGCGATCACGATGAATGAATTAGTGGCGAGATATGATCTTCGTCACATTGACTTCCTGAAATGTGACGTGGAAGGCGCGGAGTTTGAACTAATTGACCAAAATATAGAGTGGCTGGGCATAGTCGATAACATAGCGATTGAAGTACATCAGGGCGACCGAAACAAACTGATCGCCAGCCTGCGAAGGCATCATTTCGAGATTAAGGCGCTGAATCAAGAGGGGGCAGTCTGTGATATCTCCAAATGGGAGTATATTTACGCCTCACGAACCTCTTTCAAGATCGGTGGAGCAGGACGGCCATCTGGCAGGACTAGGATCACCGAATGAGCACGTGACCGCCGTTTCCCGTACCTGCGGCGTCGCGTCAAACTTGAACATGCCCAACACGCTCCGCTCCTAACTCCCGAGGCAATTTAAGGGCCAAACCCAACCAAGAACCCTTCGCTGAGTATTCTTATTCCCTAAAGCGCGCGCTTTCGTACTTATATGGACAAGTTGACTCCACCAATCACCCAACTAAAACTCGGTCTAGACACCTTCAGTCTCCGCAACCAAGAATGGAACCTGTCTCAAATTCTCGAATATGCTCATCGGAACAAACTGCACGCACTTCAGGTTGGGGCTCATGACCTTGAATCGCTAGATATACACTATCTAACAAAATTAAAGGATGCTGCCGCACGACTAAATATAACTATTGAACCCGGCATGGGAAGCATTTCAACCTTGTCAAGTCGCTGGGATACCACATATCGATCGCCTCACGACTATCTACTGGCTGCTTTGGCAACCAGTAAGGCACTCGGCGCCGAGACTTGCCGCGTCTTTCTCGGAAACGCGACTGACCGGAAGAAAGGGATAAACGTTAATCAACTGGTGGAGGGCGCAATCAATACGCTAAGATCTGTGCGGAATCAGGCCCTCGATAGCGGAGTAAAGCTGGCCGTCGAGAATCATGGAGAAATTCATTCCCATCACGTCAAAACGATAATCGAAGAGGCTGGAAGGGAATTCGTCGGATTTTGCTTTGACGCCGGCAACGCCACGGTATTAGCCGAAGACCCACTATACGTACTTGAGTCTCTCTCCGCCTATATCACGACCGCCCACATCAGAGATAGCGTCGTATTTGCCCATCCTCGCGGAGCAGCGGTGCAATGGGTTCCTCTCGGAGAAGGTAATATTGACATCCGAAATCTGACGACCCGATTTCTGCAGACTTGTCCGACTGCGCACTATCATCTAGAAATCATCACCGGTCGTCCCCCGCAAGTCGTACCGTACCTTGAACCACAATTTTGGACCGTGGACTCCACGATGCCCGTTGGATGCCTCGCGATGTTCGAGAGACGTGTCAGAGCCGGATATCCAAATCTCAATGCGACGTTAACGACGAGTGGGCCGCCCCCTGATTGTTTCAGAAGTGCCATGAAGCATCAAGACCTTCAAGATATCGAGCGAAGCATAGAATGGGTGCGTCAAAATTTTGAAACGTAAGCTCAACTCTCCAAGTTGAGATGTAAACACCACGATGCCGATTGCAAGTCAAGCGTAGGCTCCTGTTGGTCGTCAGCTGCACCAAGCGCGCCTATACTGACGCACATCACCCTCGCGAACTCTGAGCAGATCTAAAGGCCACTCCCTGCGTCTCCGCGACGCGCCGGATCTAACCGGATAAGATTGAGAATCCCAAAGTAAATAATAAAATGAACCCACACGACTCATCCCGAAAATCATCGCAATTTACCACCGTCATCCTAGCAGGCGGACTCGGTACTAGACTCTCAGAAGAAACAATAACCAAGCCGAAACCGATGGTTGAAATCGGAGGACGCCCAATACTGTGGCACATAATGCGGCATTATGCGACGTACGGACACAGTCGATTCCTGCTAGCGTTGGGATTCAAAGCAGAATACATCAAAGCGTTCTTCTGTGGTTATAAGACGGCTAATGCGGACTTTTTTGTGAACTTAAAGAGCGGTGAGACTCGCTTCCTGTCGGCCTCCGCGGATGACGCTGACTGGGATGTTGGATTGATCGACACCGGGGCGAAAACCCAAACAGGCGGCCGTGTCAAGCGGCTTCAAGAACTTGTAGGTCGCAACGCCTTCTTTATGACCTACGGAGATGGTGTAAGTAATGTCGATCTAAATGAGTTACTCTCTTTCCACCGAGCACACGGCAAATTGGCCACCCTTACTGCTGTGAGACCGGCAGCCCGCTTTGGAGACTTGACTTTAGAGGGGAATCTGGTTACATCATTCCGCGAAAAGAATCAAATCTCGGAGGGATGGGTGAACGGCGGGTTCTTTGTACTCGAGCCGGGCGTTTTTGACTACATAGCAGGTGATGACACAACCTTTGAGCGAGAACCAATGGAGCGTCTCGCTGCGGACGGGCAGTTGGTCGCATACAAACATGATGGCTTCTGGCAGCCCATGGATACGATAAGGGAGGTTCGATTGTTGAATGAAATGTGGGAGCGCGGGGATGCCCCGTGGACAATGCCGAAAAGGTAGCACAGCATGCAAGAAAAAGACAATTACCCAGCATCACTCAAGCCTATGACCAAAGTTTCGACCACGATATGGCCATCCCGTCCAGTCCTGGTGACAGGTGGCACGGGCTTGGTGGGCTATTCTCTCGTCAAAAAATTAGTGGAGAGTGGAGCAGATGTGGTCTGCCTTGTTCGCGATTGGATTCCTGAGTCCGAACTTATTCACGGAGGCCTGCTGAAACGAGTAAGAGTCGTCCGTGGCGATGTCCGCGATCAGGATCTCTTAGAGCGAATTCTGGGGGAATTTGAAATCGTCACGGTATTCCATTTAGCTGCCCAAACAATTGTAGGGATTGCAAATAGAAATCCCGTCTCGACGTTCGATACCAACATACGTGGTACTTGGGCACTCCTTGAAGCGTGTCGCCGCAGCCCTCTTGTTTCGCAAATTATTGTAGCCTCCTCTGACAAGGCATACGGCGACCACGAGGTCCTACCATACAATGAATCCGCGCCGTTGCAGGGGCGGCATCCTTACGATGTTAGCAAATCGTGCGCTGATCTGATTAGCACTACCTACGCAGTGTCTTACAATCTCCCAGTCGTCATTACCCGCTGCGGCAATTTCTTTGGCCCCGGAGATCTTAACTGGAATCGTCTTGTTCCGGGAACGATACGGTCTCTTCTTCGAGGCGAGCGACCGGTCCTGCGTTCTGACGGCACATATATCCGTGACTATTTCTATGTCGTCGATGGCGCGCTGGCGTATATGAAGTTGGCCGAAGAACTAGTTGAGAGACCGTCGCTCAGTGGTGAAGCGTTCAACTTCTCAAATGAGCGGCAAATTACTGTCATCGAGTTTGTTCGTCTGATTGCCAATGTTCTTGGAACATCGACCGAGCCAATCATTGAGAATAGCGCAAGCAACGAGATAGTTCATCAGTATCTCTCTGCCCAGAAGGCACGAACGATGCTCGGTTGGCAGCCGGTCTTCTCACTTGAAGCTGCAATCGCTGAGACCGTCGAATGGTATCGTTCATACATGAGCAACCGGGAGGATTTGGCTTGATTCTAGTTACGGGAGCGACGGGGTTCATCGGGTCTCGCTTGGTAGACCGTCTCATACAACTCGGTCTTCCTGTCGTTGCGAACTTCCGGACGCCCAGAGAAGACGTACCAAGGATCTGGAACACTTGGATCGGAGACCTTGCACAACCAAATGTCGCCGCCCGACTCATAAGTGATACCTCTCCACGGCAAGTCATCCACTTAGCGGGACTAGTACAGAGCGAAACCGCGCTGCCTCTCCTCCGTGCAACGTTCGAATCAAACGTACTTGCTACGTTCAACCTTTTGAGTGCTGTCGCGGAGTCCGAGTCACCGTGTCCGCTGATTTATGCTGGGACGGTGGACGACTGCCTTGGCGGTTTGTCGCCGACTACTCCTTATTCACTATCTAAACTAGTTACCCGAGAATACTTTCAATATTTTCAACTGGAACAGCCTGGACGGTGGTGCGAAGCGAGGATCTATACGGGCTATGGTCCGGGGCAATCTGCTGGAAAGGTGATACCGCAACTTATCACCACATACCTAACCGGGGGCGTCCCCAATATTCTTCATCCGAACCGCGTGCGCGAATGGGTCTATGTAGAGGACATAGTCGACGCATTAGTTCACCTAGCGACATCAAATTCAACGCTCCCAACCAGAGTAGAAGTCCGGAGTGGCGTTGAGACCCGTCTCAGCGAAGTCGATCGAGTAATTAAGGCGTTAATGGGAAACACGAATCGCCCTCTCGGGCATCCAGAGCAAGAAGTTGTCGTGCCAGCTTCCAGCCTCTTCACATGGGGGTGGCGACCCAAGACGAGTCTCGTGGAGGGACTGTCGAAGACCGTTCGATGGTACCGGGATATGCGAGAGTCCTGAATCTTGCAGGCGTCCCATTGCTGTTACGATTTCCTCTGTGTTGCTTATATTTACCGATAGCAAACAGAATCGGCCCAAACATACCCCAGCGAAAATCGGAATGTTTTACCTCAATTGGAAATGCCATAAAGGTCAGGTGTGAACTTGAAATCGACAAGCCCTCGAACAGCGACGGCGGATAAGTCGCAGGCTCCTGAAGGTTGGAATGAGTGACCGACGCCGTACTGAGGGGTTTCGCTGATTTCCTGAAGGTGCTGAAAAGAGGTTGAGACCGGATAACAACATTCGTCGGATGAGTCAAGTGTGGAACACTTTTTATGTCTAACGCTCTAGTCGTTGTTGCCAATTGGAATGACTGGGAGCGTACGGTATCATTTTGCCGGGAGGCGAGTACGTGGGTACATCCGGAACTACTCGTAGACATTCTCATTATTGATAATGGGTCCACCGATGGCTCCCCGGCTAAGATCATGGCCGGTTGTCACTCGCTAGTTGGCAAAATAAGAATGCATCGTTTTGCCGAACATCCTGGCGTGACCGCTGCATTTAATGTGGCATTCCAAGAGTATGGTCGCGATTATAAATATATCTTCCGAGTTGACAATGATGTACACTTACGCCCGGATGCAATCTCGAAAATGGCGTGTGTGATGGATACCGATCCTGGTATTGGCGTAACCGTGCCGAGGTTGACGTATTTCTCTGCTCCCGCAGTTCTGAATGGTGGCGCGATGTACATCAATGAATACGGCGGCATCGGCAAGAATGTTGACTCGCCAGACACCTGTGATTGCGATACCGGTCTGGGTGCTGCACTTGGGTTTCGAGTGGAGGCACTTCTGTCGGTCGGGCGCTGGTTTGACCCTGACTTAATGTTATTTGCCGAAGAGCCGGAGATCTGCGCGGCTCTGAGATGTAACGGTTTCAGAACTGCCTATGTTCCTTCGGCGAGTGGTACTCACGAAACCGCTGTTGGAACTGGACGCCATACCGCATTATCCACGTACTTAAATTATAGGAATCACGAAGTTGTGCGTCGGCGGTATGGTTCGCGGATGACCACAGCCATCCGCTTCGCTAATGTGTTTCCGCGGTTGCTCGTTCGGTCGGTTCGAAAATCTGACTGGATTGGGTTGCTCGGGTACTGGGATGGATTGATTGGAAGGAAGCTTCACGTGTCGTGGTGGAACGAGATGATCGCAAACAAAGGATTCAAGAGGCCTCCGGTTGGATAAGGTAAGATTCGCCAAAGTCACATTCTGGTCTACGGCAGCTGGTCTGATAATGTCACAGGTGTTGACGATGGCATGCGCTGCGTCTACGACTAAGCTTATCGCCGCGACCCAGGGGCCAAGTGGCGTTGCAAACTACTCCCAGATCCGCCAGTTGTGCCAAATGTTCGCGATGGTGATGACCTTTAACGGTGGAGCTACGGTTGTCCGTGATCTAGGTGCACGGCCTGAGGCGTCTCGGCTTCCTTACTTAGTGGCGATAGCTGTCTGTGTCTGCGCCATGTTTGTCTTATGTAGTGTGGCTGTGAGTGTCGCACCTGCCGAGTTACAGTACACCCTCACTGGTTTGCGACGACCTTGGCAGTCGCTCTTGTTGTGTTCAGTAGTTGCCATGGTGATTGGGTTGTGTACGCTAAGTCAAAGTGCTCTGAATGGGCTGTCGCTAAGACGAGAGATGTTCACCAGTCAAACGCTTGGTGGTGTCTCTCAGCTTGCCGCCGCCATTGTTTCGTCGTTCTATGGCTCATTTAGTTATACACTATTGCTCCTGGCCCAGAGCTTATTCGGATTTGGAGTTGCGGCGAACTTCCTCTTCTTGAGCTTTAGAAAGTCAAATGCAATTCGTGATTTCTTGAAGCATCCGTTCTTCGATTTCGAAGCCTTTCGCCAATTTACGACATTGTCGGGTGCCGCGTTGCTTACAGGGTTGCTTTCGAATGCCGCGATATTTAGTTGCCGCACGCTATATCTAAAAACTGGAGGGGGGCAATTCGGAGGTACATTTGACGCCGCATTCACGATAAGTCAAACATATGTCATTTTCCTGACTGGAAGTCTTAGCGCCCACTTTTTGCCCAGATACGCGGCTGCTTTTTCTAGGGCGGGTGAATCAATGTTAGATGAGTTCTCGGAAGAGGTTAACAATTGCCTCCGTGTTTCGATTCTTGCTAGCGCACTTCTGATAAGCGTTATGATGGCGATGCTAAACCTTTCCATCTCATTGTTGTATAGCCGAGAATTCTTAGGCGCAAGGGAGATCCTTCAATGGATGCTGGTGGGAGATTTCTTTAAACTGACAGGCTGGTCATTCGGCCTTGCTGTAATTGCCCGGGCCGATACGAAGAAACTCATTCTAATCGAGACCGTATGGCAGATTGTGTTGGTAAGTATGTCGTATTCGCTTATCGGAAAAGTCGGCCTTGAAACCTTTGGGATAGCATATGTCGCAGCATCTGTGTGCCACTGGCTGTGTGTTTTCGTATTGTGCACACGTAACTATGGCGTGGTAATCAAGCGCCAACATGTCGCGACTTGGTGTGCGGCCTTTGCCTGCGTTGTTCTGAGTGCCTGGTTCGCGACTAGGATCGGGCGATAAGAGTGATGGTCCGTGGTGTTTCATCAGACGTAGCTCAATGTGCTACTTTAGGGCGTGATGAAACGCAGGCACAGGGTGGCCTTTCGGTTCGAAGTTGGCTTAACCGTCTATGGAATTGGAGGTCACCTCGGTCGTGCAGGCACGAATTGAGACCAAGGATCACGGAATGAAGATTGCGATCGTATCGTCTCACCCAACCCCGGAGCACTCGCTCGAGGCCTTTTATGAACGGGCCTTCCAGGCGATTGGGCACTCTGTGTCCAGGTGGTCTTTACTGGGCGGATACGGATTGAGTGATCGGATCCTTAACCGGCACCGTTCGTTGCGGAGGTGGGGAATCCAGCCACAGTTGTCCGCCGCTGGCGTCGTCGAGAGAATCTCTGCGTCAAGGCCGGACCTGACGGTAGTAGTCCGATGTGAGACGCTGTGCGCGGAGTCTATCCGCGAGTTGAGAAGTCGCTCGTCCATTGCTTGTGTAAATGTTTATCCTGACCACCCATTTGTCGTACCTGGGACTGGTGCGGTCCAGATGGCTGACTCGCTGGGCGCATACGATTGTGTCTTTACGTTTGCGCATGGATTGGTGCCAGTTTTCTACCAGCTCGGGGCACGGGTGGTTCGGCGGCTTGCATTTGGCTTTGATAAGAGTGCGCATCGGGTAGTTTCGCCGTCTGCCGGTGAGCAAGAAAAGAATGTGTTTAGTTATTTCGGTACGTGGGGCCCGATCCAGCAGCGCTTTGTTAGTCACTTCTCTGATCCCGGGATTTCTGTGTTTGGGCCCGGCTGGCGGCGACTTTCACGCACAGTAACTGGTGTTAAGTATGTCGAGTCTCGGGGAATGGGTTTAGATATGGCCACCGAGATTGGTAGGACCGAAGTCGTTACGAACCTCATTCGGGCGGAACACGGCTGTGGGCACTCCATGAAAACGTTCGAGATTCTGGCTTGCGGTGGGTTCATGCTATCAAATTGGACCATGGAGCAGGCGGAGTTTTTTGATGACGAACGGCACTGTTGTTACTTCAACACATTCGATGAAGCGAGCGACAAGGCGAGATTTTACGTTAAGAATCCCGACGTGAGAATGCGGATAGCGCGGGCGGGTTTGGCCGAGGTGCAGAAACACCCGTATGATTTTAGAGCTGCCGAAATACTGTCCCATTTCGGCCTGGACGGTAGGGCATGAGAGGAGCAGGTAGAATAGGCTCTGATTCAGGACTATATGGTCTTGCAGTAGTCTGTGGTTTAATCGCGATGCTCGGATTTTCTGCAGGGTCTGACGACTTGACACTGATCCTGTGGTCATTGGCGACCACACTCTGCGGATTTGTCTTCGCATTTTTTTGGGATCGATCGTTCGATGTATTCTCGCCCGCTTTCTTCCTTGGCCTTCATTTCGCGGTGACGTACGGGATTGCCGGGATAGTGCCTCTTATATATATGCCCAGTGCTGGAGGATTTAGAACTTTGTTGGAGGGAGTGCTGGACGTCTTTCCATCTGTGTCGGTCAGTAGTTTTTTTTGTCTCGCGGCACTTTTTATGGGTTTCGGACGCAGAAAGAGGAACTCCACCAAGGTATTCGCGATGAAAGGTGCGGGAGGTGACGAAAAGGTATTCTGTTTTCTTGCTCTAGGCCTAGGTGTCGCGGGGTTTGCCATCAAGATCGCATCAGGTGTGTTTTGGCAGACGACCACTGAACTAGAGTCCTCTCTGTTCTACAGTGGGATCGGTATCTTAGAAGCCTTTTTTTGGATCGGCGTTGTTTTTGCTGGCTGTAAGGCAAGAATTTCCGGTCAGTGGATTTGGAGGGCTGTGTACACGAGTGCCTTGGTTGTCGCTCTCGTGATGGGCCTTCTTTCGGGTTCCAAGACGCTGACCCTACTACCCGCAATCCTGTTCGTTTTCGTGCTGAATTACACGGGCAGCAGTGTAACGCGCCGGAAAGCGGCCGTTGGATTTTGCGGCTTGATGGTTGTTCTCGGCTTGCTATTACCTTTCAATGCTCTTTACCGAGAGTCTATGTTAGCTAGCGGTGGCGCAGGCAGCGTCGCGGGTGCCGGGTCACTTGCGAGCGGAGCGGCTGACTCATTGCTGTCAATGGAGACGGATTCAGTACTTGAATCTTCCGGCGATTTTGGGTCTCAGCGCCTCTCAAACATTAGTATGACCGCGGTAATTGCGAAACATTCAACACTGGACAAGCTGCAATGGGGGGAGACTTATATTCGCGTGCTGTGGGCGGTTGTCCCGCGTCCGATATATATGGAGAAGCCTCCGCTCACCACTGGCCGGGAAGTGGGGGTTATCTTAGGCTTGGCGCAGGCCACGTCAATTGAATATGGCCGACCGATGTCGGCTACCTCCGTTGGTTTAACACTTATGGGCGAAGCGGTGTATAACTTTTCGCTTTTCGGGGCGCCGTTCGGCTTATTGTTCGTCGGACGATTATACCGTTATTTGTATGACAATGTGATGGTTGGTGTTAATACTCGTAGTCCCTTGGCAATCGCTATTTGGTTTGAACTGTGGTTCTCGGGGTTACTCATGTGCGAAGGGAACTTTGCCGGGATTTGGGCGGGACTGGTCAAGATTTCTATATTGGCCCTGGTCACCGCCAGAGTAGTGGGATTTACAACAGCCAAGACTACTCCGGAATTGAGGACAGGCTGTAACACGATGGGGGCGATGTCGTACCTCCGTCTCGGTCGATAAGTGTGCTCAGTGGACGCCTCAAGCACCGGAGTTGCAGCCTTCGTGCGGGAGCGGGCAGGAGTACTATGTTTTACCTACAGCCTTTCTATAACGGGGTTTCAGGCGGTGCCGTTAGTGATCTGATGTTATCCAGATGGGGTTTATAAGGTCGCGGGTAAGAGTAGCCGGATGATGCGGTCAAGCAAAACAAAATGCTAAGACGAACAACAGTGTTTCGTGGTTCTGTGCGCAGATGAGAGCCAAAGTGCTACTGGCGTCGCCTTCTTTTGCGCCTGCTTTTCGTTATGGCGGGCCCATTGTTAGTAGTCTAGGCCTCTGCGAGGCGCTCTGTAGACTCGGATGCGGCGTTAAAGTCATAACGACAGATGCTGCCGGTGGGGGTGCCGTATTAGGTTCGAGATTGATCGAGCAGTTCATGATCGAGCAGTTCAATAGCTCTGGTATAAGCGTTGTGTATTGTAAGACCCAGTTTGGAGAGGATATTGCTCCTGGTTTCCCGTGGCACCTTTGGGCGGGAATACGGTGGGCAGATATGGTATTGGTGAATGGCGTGTATTCGCCTCACGTCCTTGTTGCTATGATAATGAGCCGAATGGGCAGCCGCCCGGTTGTCTGGATCCCTCGGGGGAGTTTTCAACAGGGACAGCCTGGACGCCGTCTGAAACGATTGTGGCTGAGGATTCTCGAGTTCTGGGCGTCTAGAGACAGCGTCTTAATGATGACCAGCGACGCAGAGATTAGGGACTCATCGTGGGCGCTTCCCTTCCTGAGAAGAATGCTAGTCCCCAATGGCGTTTCGATACCGGTACGCGAGGTTGCATTTGCAAACACTGGGAGTATCCGTCTCGTATTCGTTGGAAGGCTCCATCCTGTGAAGGATCTTCCTCTCCTGTTCCGTAGCCTTGCGTTATGCCGACGGCAATTTGGCAAAAGTGTTCAGCTGCTCATAATCGGGACGGGTACTACTGCATACGAAAGCGAACTTCGTGCTTCGCTGGACGAATTGTCTGTAGCCGATTTGGTTTCGTTTGCCGGCCCTGTCGATGGCGAACCCGAACGGATAGCGCAGTTCGACCGATGCGATCTTGGCGTGCTCGTGTCAAAGCATGAGAATTTTGGTAATTCAATCGCAGAAATGGCTGCAGCTGGGTTGCCCGTGATTGTCAGTGAAAATCTTCCCTGGAATGAAGTAACGTCGAAGGGGTGTGGCTATGTGGTTCCGCGAAGCGCAGAGGCTATTGCGATGAGGCTGTCGTCATTGAATCGACCGGAGCTTGAAAGAATGGGAGCGCGAGCGCGCATCTGGATGCGGGAGGAATATGATTGGAGCGCGCGCGCTGAACTCCTATTGAGGGAGACGGGCTGGCTTCGTGCGTAGGTTGTAATTACATGGGAAAAGAGATTGTTTGTGTTGTGTCGTCGTGTGGCGGACATCTGACTGAGGTAAGAGAGTTTTTACCAGTTTTCAGGGATATCGAACACTACTACATTCTTAACGACGTGGTTCCGCTGGGCGACGACATGCTCAAGAGGACTTTCTTTGTGTCCCATTCGGAGAGAGACTGGAAAGTGTTTTTAAATCTGCTTGAGTTTTATCGAATTTTCAAGCGATATCCGCCGACACTAATCTTGAGTACGGGTGCCGGTCCTGCAGTGCCAGCGGCTCTTGTTGGCATCATCCTTGGCATACCGACGATTTTTGTTGAAAGCGTATGCCGCGTGACCCGGCCATCTCTGAGTGGAAGGATAATGTATTTTCTTGCAGCTCACATGTATTATCAATGGCCTGCGCTGCGTAAATACTTTCCTAAGGCGACTTACGGCGGTCCGATTTTATAGGAGCAGTATATGATTTTTGTCACGGTTGGAAATGCAACTCAGCGATTTGACCGGCTATTGTTGGCCGTTTCCAACTCCGTCGCACAGGGGGTATATGGAGGCGAGGAGGTGTTGGTTCAGGCCGGCAGCGCCTTCGACGTGTCAATGCCGGGCTGCCGAGTTGTAGGCGTTATGAGTCCGATTGAGTTCGGCAGAGTGATGCAAGAGGCTACGGCAGTAATATCTCACTGTGGAGCCGGTACAGTTTTGCATGCTATCAAGGCTGGTCATTGCCCGATTGTTATGCCCCGGTTGCCCCGATTGAGTGAGGGACTAGAAGATCAGTCAGACTTGCTTCGCGCGCTAGAATCGACCGGGCGAGTGATCGGGCTGATAGATGGGCGCACTATGGAGTGGGCATGGACTGAGTTGCGGTCTAGACGTAGAATTGGCAAAACGGGCCTTGGTGCACCGTCGATAGTTGACATGGTTGGGAACACCATTAGACAGATTGTTGCATCGAGATCCTTATCATGAACGTTGTGCAGTTTACTCGGAAGCCTGGAGTTGGACACTACAGTATCGAGGGGACCTTTGCGGCGATGCGCAACGGCCTGCGTGGAGAGATCTCCGTGCGCGTACTTCCGTGTCCTTTTACCAGCCAAGGAGTCCTGGCGAGGATTCGCAATATCGCTTTTGCGAGAGCAAATCAAGGAGATGTGAACCATATTCTCGGTGATGTTCATTACTTATCTCTAGGCAC
>Ga0256308_1000032_pt1 | contig 17246 bp, 14 predicted proteins | sample ColtaT_2_FD_183675 | JGI IMG/M metagenome (GOLD analysis project Ga0256308, IMG submission 183675) | Metatranscriptome of freshwater microbial communities from Columbia River, Oregon, United States - Colum_Atlam_RepC_8d (Metagenome... | ecosystem: Environmental > Aquatic > Freshwater > River...
CGAGAAAATTAAGCCGCGCCAATCGCACCAGATGACTGCGCTGATGGCTGTCAAATGCAGGCTGTCGTGCCACCAGTTGCTGCCATGCCGCGCGGCCAGAAGCCAGCAATCTGATCAACCGCTCATCCCGTTCAGCTGGTCGACTATTGGGGGCCGCAATGACAAGCCGCAGTTCATGCCCTCTGCGCCGCAGGCGGACCGGCACGTGCAACTGCACCTGATGGCCGATGGGCAAGGAGATGTTGACGATGCCGAGCTTATTAATCAGCGATGCACCCTCCATGCAGATCACGATCTCATCCTGCTTGAGCGTAATGGCCGCCTGCAGATCTTCCAGCAGGGCACGCATGGTCATGGGAGCTTTCAGCTGCTCTGCTAATGTATTGCCCGCATCGGCGAGTTGATGATCGCGATCGAGCTGACCCAGTTCGGTTTGCAAACGCAGTGGATCTGTCAGCAGTTCCGTCATCGCGATACGGACCAGTGATTCTAGATCCCCAGCGGGGAGACGCCAGGTCGGTTCCGATATGCCGTCCACTGGCTTGGACACATAATAGCGATAGCGCCGTGTGCCTTTGCGGCCATGCGCCACGGTCATGGATCGTCCCAACCCATCGACGATCATATGGCGTAGGATAGAGGGCTGACCCGTATGGGGTCGAAGGGCATTGGTATTGAGCAACGCTTGTGATGCATCCCAATGTGCGCGTGATATGATCCCTTGATGCTCGCCTTGATAAAGCGCTTCCTTATGCGGGATCAGACCGGCATAGATCACATTGCGAATGATCCAATAGAGCGCGCCGGATTTGAAAGCCTGACCACCAATGGTCCGGCCATCCTTCATCGTCCGTAGCCGGGATGTGATCCCCCGGGCCGCCAGATCATCGGCCAAGGCTTTGAGCGAGCCACAGGCCTGATGGCGTTGGAAGATTAGTTGTACGGTCTTTGCTTCCTCCGGGATAATGATCAGCTTTCTATCCTGGACCATATAGCCCAATGGCACGGGCCCACCCATCCACATCCCCTTCTTCTTGGAAGCGGCCACCTTATCCCGGATACGTTCTCCGGTGACCTCGCGCTCGAACTGGGCAAAGGACAACAAGACATTGAGGGTCAGGCGCCCCATGCTGGTGGTCGTGTTGAATGCCTGTGTGACCGAGACAAAGCTCGCCTTGCTGCGATCAAGGATGTCCACGATCCGGGCGAAGTCGGACAAGGCCCGCGTCAGGCGATCGACCTTATAAACGACGATGACATCGACGCGCCCGGCCTCAATCTCCGCCAACAGTTGCTTGAGTGCAGGACGCTCCATATTCCCGCCCGAATAACCGCCATCATCATAATAGTCTGGCATCTGCACCCAGCCCTCATGGCGCTGGCTGACGATATAGGCAGCACAGGCTTCACGTTGGGCATCAAGGCTATTGAACTCCTGTTCCAGCCCCTCCTCTGTCGATTTACGGGTATAGATGGCGCAGCGGATTTGTTTGACGCCCGCTGATGGTCCTGATGGCGCATTGGACCGTACTGCCGAGCTACGCCGCGCCATGATTTTGCTCCTGTTCCCGGCACTGCATCTGCGGCTTGCGAGCCGGTGGCAACGATGGTCGCCGGAGACCGAAGAACCGCGGACCCGACCAATGGGCCTTGGTGATGTCGCGGGCGATATGGGAGAGCGAACCATAATGCCGGTCCGCATAGGTAAACCCCTCCTCCGTCACCATCACCGCATGGACATGCCCGTTCCACTCCCGCAGCAACCTTGTACCCGGCTTGAGGTGAATCTCCGGCTCACACTCGCTAACCTCGCCATCACTCATCAGCGCCTCCAGCATCCGCAGTGCTGACGGTGGCAAGCTACCCAGTCTCTCCTGTTGAAGGTGATGGGCCAGTGATAACCGTAACATCGAGATCGGCACTTGGGGTGCCGCCTCGCCGAATAGCTGCTGCCACTCGGCTTTGGTCTCCGCGGGTGAAAGGGTGGAAAGATGCGCCACCCTGTCTGACACCTCGCGCGTCATTGTTCTGCGCCAATAAGGTAATAGCGAGAAGTGCCATCCTTGATGGTATATTCAATCTTATAGCCGCGTTTGCGCAAGCCACTCACCGCCGCGCGGATACTATGGGGTTGCCAGCCGGTGAGTTCACCTAGGTCAGCGAGTGAAACACCGTCCTGCCGTCCAAGCAGATGCAGCACTTGTGCCATCTTGCTGTCGGGGCGAGGTAACCAGCGTTGCGAGAGGGCATCCTGCTGGGGATGTATATTGATCATGGGGGTGCCTCCAGATGGAGCCGGCACCGCGCCCGCTCCCACCACCCAATGCCCTGATGGTCGCACCATCAAGGCCAGCACCCGGCACCGTCATCTCGACGAATGCTCAATCACACCAATGCTCTGATAAAATCGGAAGTCGAGTGCTTTGGTGAAATGCGGGATGACAATTTAAAGAGCGCAAGTTCGATGTCTGACGGGTGCACCAATGCGAGCATAAAGCGCTCAGGTGACCGGCACCAATCCGTTCAAGTCCAAATATACGGCGCCAAGTTGTCGATCCGGACTGCCAATTTACCTATGTCCGTCATGGCAGCTCACAACGCTTCCAAAAGTGTCCGATGATAAAAATAACGAATACTCATGGGACTGAAAAGATGGAGACCAGGTACGATTTTCTCGTTCCGGGCCTCCATTTATCGAACAATTTTACATCAGAATTTGATGCCGAATTCTGCTCCGAAAACTCGTGGCGGGGCATAATTTACCTGCCCAGTGTTATACAGACTCGCAAAATTAAATTTTTGGAGGGGTTTAGTATTATTGGTCAAATTCTTCGCGTACAATGTGACATGCCATCCAGCATCAGTGGACTCGTAAGTGATATTATAGTCGATGTTGATGAAGGAAGGCAATTTGGTGGTGGGGTCATTGAGCACGTCGACGTAGCGGGAACCCGTATAGTTGAACGACGCCTGATTGCTCAAAGTACCCTTTCCATTGAGCACCTCCGCTTCATAGCGCAACGAGCCGGTGCTCTGTATATGCGGCGCAGATCCGAGTTCGCGATTCTTCGTAACGGCCACGCCAGCGCCGACGTTAGTAACATCCTTGACCTTGGTATGCACATAGCCGGCGCCGAGGGTCAGGTCCAATCCGGACGCCAGATTGGCCCAAGTGTCAATTTCGGCTCCGTACACAATCGCATCCTTGTTGATTACTTGGATGCCGAGGGTTCCGTTGATGACGGTGAACGCCGTCGCCTGAAAGTTCTTATAGTCGTAATAGAATAAGCCCGGATTGATCCTGATCCGGCGATCGGCACTTTGCCATTTCGCGCCTAACTCATAAGCATTATTGACTTCATTCTTGAAGGGAATAGCGCCTAAATCGAATGCAGAAAAATTGACCAAGCCGTTATTGAATCCGCCTGATTTGACGCCCCGCTTGAAACTCGCATACAGCAGCGCATCACTGGTAACCTTGTAGTCAACGCTAAGCTGATAATTGAGGAAGCTGGTCTTAAATCTGTCCGAATAATCCACGACAGGATCGCCAACCGGATCGGCCACACCAGTCAAATGGTTTGCGATCAGATCCCTCATGCCATCTGCGTCGAGCGCGAGGATGCCAAAAGTGTTCCCGTTGAATGTGTAACGTCCGGTGTCTGGATAATTATGCGTGTATAGGCCCTCGACTTCCCTGAAATCGCGCGTTTCGTGGTTCCAGCGAAGGCCCGCTGCTACGGTAAGCTTGTCAGTGACGTCATAGGACACATTGCCGAAGAAAGAGTACGATTCAACCTTGGAAGTGTTCGGCGTGTATTGGACCAGACCCCCAGGCGTATCGCCGAGCTGGATCGTTTGATGGCCTTGAGCGGTGCCGGTACCGCTAACGATCGGCAGGGTCCACTGATTAGCATATTTCTGGTTGAGATAAAATCCGCCGAACGTCAGCCGCGCTTTATCAAGGTCCAGTGATGCCCTCAGTTCCTGTGTCCAATATTTCTGATTATTGGTCTGGTATGCTGCGCAAATAGTCCGCGGCGTACCGTCGCATTCCTCAAGCGTGAATTTGAATTGCTTCAAATAACCCGTTACCGAAGTAATGTTGAACCGGCTGGTAAGGTCATAACTGATCGTCAAGAGGTGGTTCTGCACCTTGTTCCGGAAGTCGTTGATGCCGTCCGAGATTACCGTGGTGCTGTTTTGCCCAGCTTGGGACGGATTATAGCCGAAACCATCGGTTCCATCCGGCTTCCTGATCGTAGCGCCGGCAATCTGGAGCATCGGTTCTGAGCTATCGCCTCCGTTCCGCCCCTTGGAGAGGCCATATTGATATTTGTAGCGAACGCTCAGGTCATCAAGCGGATCCCAGCGCACGATTGCTCGCGCTGCCAAGAAGTTGCCTTCATGCGTATCGTTAGCGCCTTCACCTGGGCCGTCATAGAGGTTCTTCGTGGTGGCGCCGCTGGTCTCCCGCGTTGCGGAGAAGCGGATGGCGAGCCGATCTTCCACGATCGGGACATTCAATGCTCCCGACATGCCCGTAGTATCGCGGCTGCCGACGGAGACTTTCGCGCCCCCCTCCAACTCATAGGTCGGCTGGTTGGTGCGCATCACCACGGCGCCGGCGCTAGAGTTGCGACCGAAGAGCGTGCCCTGCGGCCCGCGAAGAACCTCGGCAGTGGCTATGTCGTCGGTCTGGAAGTCCACGGCAGAGCTGGAAAGGATATAGAAGTCATCGATGTAGACGGTCGTCGGCGATTCACTTCCCTCGTTGAAGTCCGCTTGGCCAATTCCGCGGACGTAAAACAGACTTGCGTTACCCTTTGAACCCCACTGCTTCTTGAACGATACGTTCGGCGTGAGACCAGCAAGTTCGCCGACCGAGTCCACTCTGAGGCTTTCGAGTTGTTTGCTGGTAAATGCCATCACCGATGCGCCGACCTTTTGGATGGATTCCGCACGTCTGTTGGCCGTGACGACTATGTCGCCGACTGCACCGGTCGGCTCACCGGCAGACACTTGTTCGGCGGGCGCAGACTGCTGTCGATCTTGAGCAAATAACGCGGAGGGAAAGGCGCAGGTCGCCATCAGAAAGTATGTGAAAGTATCAAATTTCTTCATTTTTATCTCTCCCTAAGTTTCTTTTTGGTATGAGCTTAGTTTAGGTATCTGCATCATAGGCCGCCCTTAAGCTGACCGATTGGTTTACCGTGACCCAAAAATTGGCGCAGAGTGCCAATATCGATCTTCAGACAAATGAATGATGTGATTTCTTACCGCAAACCGCCAACGTCTCTCATGGCTCGAGGGGCATAGTGCGATCACATAACGCGAGTGAAAGGCCCCCGAAGACAAGTCCCGTCCCCCTTGAGGGACATGGATGACAAAATCAGCAGGTCATCACCACCAGAGAAACCCTTTACTTCTAACGGCATCAGTTCATACCGCTATGATGCGGAGATCCATATTCGTTCCGAACCCGTCCAACCCTAATCACAGGGGCTGAAAGCCTATCCAAGCATCATCATGACCGACTTTGTCTCAAGATAGGCGTCGAGCGACGCCTTGCCCATGTCACGGCCGATACCGGACTGCTTGAAGCCACCAAACGGCATTGATGGGTCTAGCATACTGTGGCAATTGACCCATACAGTCCCTGCCTGGATCTTCGGGATCAACTGATGGACGCGAGCGAGATCGTTGGACCAGATGCTGGCTCCCAATCCGTAAGGAGAATCATTCGCTTTCGCGATAACATCGTCAAGATCGTCATAAGGCATGGCCACAAGCACGGGTCCAAAGATCTCCTCGTTCACCACGCGATGATCATGATCCACATCGACGAGGACGGTTGGCTGGACAAAATAGCCCAAGCTCGCTGCGCGCTCACCACCGGTTGCAAGCCGCGCGCCACCGCTCAGGCCGATATCGATATAGTTCATTACACGTTGCATGTGCTCGTGTGTGACCAAGGGGTTGATTGTTGCCACTGGATCAAGTCCGCTCCCGACCTTCATCGCTTCAGCAATTTGCACAATCTCTCCGACGACGTTGTCGAAATCCTTCTTCGGCACATAGAGGCGGCTGCCGGCGCAGCAAACTTGTCCTTGGTTGAAGAAGATAGCGCTAGCTGCGCCGGCACCAGCCTTGGCAGGGTCGCAATCGTCGAGCACTATCACTGGTGATTTGCCGCCCAGTTCGAGCGTGAAGCGGGTCATGTTCTCTACAGATGCATGTCCGATCCGCTTGCCGACCTCAGTTGACCCTGTGAAACTGACCTTGTTGACTAGAGGGTGAGCAACCAACCGAGCGCCGGTATTCATGCCATCTCCGGTCACGATGTTGACGACGCCTGCGGGGAAGCCAGCCTCGAGGATCAGGTCCCCGAGAAACAAGGCTGTGAGAGGTGTCTGCTCGGCAGGTTTGAGAACGACTGTGCAGCCAGCAGCCAACGCCGGTCCGAGCTTCCACGCCGCAGTCAGCAAAGGAAAATTCCAAGGCACGATCGCCGCGACAACACCCACAGGCTCGCGGCGCGTAAAGTGCACCATTTCGGCCTGCAACGCGTAGGGCACTGAATGTTCGGAGGTGGTGCCTTCGATCTTGGTCGTCCAGCCTGCCATGTAGCGGAAGAAGTCAATGCTCAGCGCAATATCGACGGCGCGAGCCATCGCTACCGACTTGCCACTATCGATCGATTCCAGCTGCGCCAGGGTGTCCGCGTTTGCCTCGATCAGATCAGCCAGCCGAAGCATCAGTTTCTGTCGCTCAACCGGTCGCATACGGCTCCAAGGCCCGAAGTCCAACGCAGCTTTCGCCGACCGCAACGCGCGATCTACATCGACGGCGCCTGCGCTCGCAATCGTGCCGACACATTCTTCATTCGACGGATCGATGGTAGTGAATGTGGCACCACCTTCGGCGGGCTGCCATTTTCCATCGATCAAGAGACCATGCTCCTGCTTTTCCAGAAAACTCAATGCTCTTTGTGAAATAAGATCGCGAACACGGGCTAGATGCATGACACAATATCCAATCAATTTGGGCTGATTTTGGCATAGCGAAAGCGGTAAGGACTAAGTTATCTGCCCTAGGCTAAGCCGTGTGGTCGATAACGATTTCGCTCACCAGCAGAACCGGAGCGGCATCGGTGTAATTCGGAATATCTCCGAGCACTTCACCGGAGACCGGCGTAAAAGCTGCTTGAAACGCTTCCTCCGACTTGAACAAGAGGTGACCCACGGCGTGAAAGGACGGGGCGCCATCAGGCGTACCATCACTCACCCCCTTGTCGATGCCATACGACAGAAGGGCTTCGCCGAGACGCGCTTTTGCGAGTGGCATGTGGCGGTCCCGGTAATAATCGTGATCGAACCGTCCGCCTACAGAATAGGGATACATCACACTCACCTTAATCATTCTCTCTCTCCTTTTGGGATGTGCCGGTACAACCCGATCGTCATTCATAGCTCCGACACCCGATGTTCTAGCTCTCTGAGCGTGCGAGCAACTCGATCAGATTGGCATCAAGCTGAGCCAGCATGGCGGGGTCCGTCCCGAACAAGCCGAGATGGCCATCTATGCTATCGAGCACTCGTAATTCGCTACTTGGAATCATTGCTTGTTCGGCAGCGCAATCCGCTGGGGGAAATACAGCGTCGCGGGCGAGCGGCATGACAAAGGTCTTTGCGCGAATGCGACCCAGCGCAGCGGCGAGATCACCATTTGTATGTCGGCTCACATCACCTCGTTGCCATTTCCATATCTGATTCAATAAGTTGTTTGGATCCATCGGCGAAAAATAAGGAACCATGAAACCGTCGATGAAAGCCTCCATGCTTGCGAAGCCCATCGCTTTATGGCGGCCCTCGCGGAAGAACTCGTCGCTCCAGCCCAAAACTGTCCACAATCGCGCATGACGAGCGAGGCCTGCCGACACGTCGGTCGCGGACGTATAGGCGCCGTCCAGATACCCGGGATCGCTGGTGATCGCATCGATCAGTGTCTGGGCTAGCTGGAAGTCTAGTTCACTATTACGCGCGGTTCCGGCGATGATGCCCGCGCGTGCTATCATATCGGGGTAGCGTACAGCCCATTCATAAGTTTGCTGCGCGCCCATTGAGGCCCCCACCATCAGCGCTAAACGGTTGATTCCGTATGTTTCGGTCACCAGTCTATGCTGTGCGCAAACATCGTCCCCAATCCTCACATGAGGAAAAGCCGGGCCCGCCAATTCATTGGCGGCATTGTGAGGTGAGGTCGAAAGCCCGCTACCGATCTGATTGACAACAATGATGAAATAGCGACGCGGATCAAGTGCTCTCCCATCGCCGATTAGCACCTGCTGGATGATACCGCTCGTCCCCGAATACCAGGTTGGAACAAGGATCGCGTTATCTTTCTCTGTGTTCAGCTCGCCGTAGGTAGCTACGGCAAGCTGGCAGCGAGGCAGCACGCCGCCATCCTCAAGCGGTAGATCTCCAACGTCGATGAGCGTGAACGGCCCATGTTTTTCGGATGTGTAAAAGTCAACCATGGCGTGCTGTCCAATTTTTGAGGTCAAACGATTTTGAAACCCGAATATTCCGCGTCGGACAACTCTTTGCATTTGGCGTTATAGGCCGCCACGCCGCCGATATAGGCCAACAGCCGCCTAGGTTTCCCAGGCACGTTGGAACCCATGTACCAAGAGTCTGTTTTTACGATTAAAGTTTCCGCTGCCGTCTCATCATGGTGGGTGACCCACTCATCTTCCAGTTGCTGAGTGACTTCCACGGTCTTGCGGTCATGCCTTTGTGCATAATCGATACACTCAGCGATCCAGTCCACCTGTTGTTGCAGACAGGTCGTCATATTACAGAGCGCAGCGGCAGGTGCGAGCGGCGCACCAGTCATGAAAAGGTTCGGGTAACCGTGAACCTGGAGGCCAAGTGCAGTGCGAATTTCCTGCTTCCACTGGTCCTTGAGGGAGCGACCATCACGCCCACGAATGTCGATCCTAGACAATGCGCCGGATCCAGCGTCGAAGCCTAGCGCGAGGATGATAATATCTACCTCATGAACTTTGCCATCGGCGGTCAAGATGCCCTCGGGCACGATTGCCGTAATCGGCGTCATCCGACAGTTCACGCCCTCAACGTTATCGCGATGATAGACCTCGAGATATTTGCTCTCCAGCGGCACCCGATGCGTACCGAAGCCGTAGTCCTCAAAGACAGGAATTAGCAGGTCACAAAGCGCGGGATCGTAGTGCAGTCGCTCGCGCATCTTTTCGGCAACGAATTCAGACACAACCTTACTGACCGCCTCATCGTAAAACATCTCTGGGAATGTACCGAGCCAGATCTGTAGCGAGCCCTGGTCCCAGTATTTCTCGAGTATAGCATTACGTTCTTCCGGGGTCTTGTCCGCCCATGCACCAACTTCAAAGTCGTAATGGAATCCAGCAAAGGTCTCACGAGTACGTTTTTTAAGGTAATCGAACTGAGACGTCCATTTATCCCACTCCGCCTGATCATATTTTGGGTTGTTCATGGGAACGATATATTGCGGCGTGCGGATAAACACCTTCAGATGCCCGGATATGGGCGCGATGGACTGAATGACTTGAATCCCGCTGGCACCCGTTCCCACTACGGCGATACGCTTGCCTGCCAGTTCGACGTCCTCCTTGGGCCAAAGAGCCGTCTGTATCACCCGCCCCTTGAACGACGATTGGCCGGGGAAGATATCGGTTATCGGCGCAGACAGCATGCCGCAGCAGGCAACTAGATACTGCGCGTCGATCTGCTGGCTGTCAGCAGTCGTTATCAGCCATCGACCGGTCGTCTCATTGTAGACCGCTGACTCAACTTTTGAGTTGAACTGGATGTCCTTTTTAAGATCGAGCCGATCCGCAATAAAGTTCAGCCACTGCTCCGTTTCCGATTGCGCGGGATAACGCTCCGATGGCTTCCATGCAGCATAGAGCTCTTTAGAGATGAAATAGTTATAATCCTCGACCTGAGAGTCGAAACGTGCACCTGGATAGCGGTTCCAATACCATGTGCCACCAACGCCCGACCCTGTTTCGAAAGCACGTACCTTTAGGCCCATTTCGCGCAGCTTGTGGAGCTGGTAGAGGCCCGCGATTCCCGCGCCAATGATCATCACATCCAGCTTAAGTGGCGGAGCCAAAATCTCAGGAGAGGCAATGGCATGTTCTGTGTTCATCGTAGAAAATCCTCTAAAATAGCGTTACAATTATGTGAGGGATTGTGCGATCAGACATCGTCCCACTCTCAGTTGTGAGTAATCTGAAAAGAAGCGAATTCACTCTCAAGATATTCGTTGGCACCACGTTGTTCTGCCGCTGAACGGCGAGATTCCTCGATGCGTAATTCGACCCGGCGAATTTTGCCGGATATCGTCTTGGGGAGCTCGGTGACGAATTCTATGCTGCGGATTCGTTTGTACGGTGCAGTCCGGCTGCGAGCGAAGGTGAAGATATCTTCCGCCAGTTCGCGACCGATTTCTGCGTCAGCTGTGACTGTTAGATAGGCTTTCGGGACCGCGAGACGAATGGCGTCAGGCTTTGGAACGATCGCGGCCTCGGCTACTAATGGATGTTCGATGAGGATGCTCTCGAGCTCGAAGGGGCTGATGCGATAGTCTGACGATTTGAAAACATCGTCTGCTCGACCTATAAATGTGTAGTAGCCGTCATCGTCGCGGAACGCCGTATCACCAGTATGATAATAACCTCCGCGCATCGCCTCTGCGGTTGCGTCTAAACTATCGATATATCCCACCATCAGGCCTGTGGGCCGGTGTCGCAGGTCAATACAAATCTCGCCCTCCGCCGCCTCGATTCCGTCCGGGTCCAGCAGCGCGATTGCATATCCCGGTAGCGGTCGACCCATCGAACCTGGCTTCAGTGGCAGAGTTGGCGAATTGCCGATCTGTGCAGATGTCTCTGTCTGTCCGTAGCCATCTCGGACCGTGAGGCCCCAAGCCGCTTGAATCTGATTGATGATTTCCGGGTTTAACGGCTCGCCAGCTCCAATGAGCTCACGAAGCGAAATGCGTTCGCGCCAGGCGGCCAAATCTTCCTGAATCAGTCTTCGCCAAGCAGTAGACGGCGCACAGAGGCTCGTTGCTCCACAGCGCTCAACGACGCTCAGTAACGCGGCTGGATCGAAACGCGCATTGTTGTGGATGAGGATGCAGGCACCTGCATTCCAAGGAGCAAAGAAACTGCTCCATGCGTGCTTTGCCCAACCTGGCGAAGCTATGTTGAGATGCACATCCCCGGGCCGTAGACCGATCCAGTACATCGTTGAGAGATGTCCGACCGGATAACTTTCATGGGTGTGCAACACTAACTTCGGTCGCGATGTTGTTCCCGATGTAAAATATAACAACAGGGGATCACTTGCCTTCGTCGGGGCATCCGGAACAAATTCCGTCGACTCAGCCTTCGCCGCATCATAATTAACCCAACCCGATGCGTCCCCGCCTACGACTACCCGTATACAATTGTCTGCACTGCCCTCCAATCGCGACACGAGGTCGACTGCGGCGATGATCACTTGGACGCCGCCTCGAGAAATGCGATCTTCAAGGTCGTCGGCAGTCAGAAGTGTGGTGGCAGGAATGATAATCGCACCCAACTTCATCGCCGCGAGCATCGTCTCCCATAAGGCGATTTCGTTGCCCAGCACGAGCAGCAGGCGATCGCCGCGACTGATGCCTTGGGAACTAAGAAAGTTGGCAACCTGATTTGACCGTTGAGAGAGCTGCTTAAAAGATGCTTTGTATTCGCCGCCACCCTCGTTGACTATCCAGATAGCCGGTGCATCGTTGTCTGTCGCCATGCCGTCGAAATAGTCAATTGCCCAATTGAATTCCGTCATGATGGGCCATTCAAACTCTTCAACGACCTCATTCTGGCCGCTTAGCGACCGAAGCAGATAGTCGCGCGAGGCAAGGAAACGGGAGAGACTAGAACTATCTCCGGCATACTCTGCCATCATGTTTGAATTTTCTGCCATCACTTCCCCGCATTATTTTTGGGTAGCGCGAGAATATCTACGCACCTCTTACCTTCTCTCCTATCTGCGTTGCCGGAGGGATGTATTGAACAAACCGTGCTCAATGTTGAAGAATCTCGTGAACTTTCACGCAAGCTGCCTTCACTAGCATCGTGATAGCACTACTTCGGCAGATGTCTGATTTGCCGTGCCGCCAGCAAGCATCCGCAATGGGGGCATTGAAATGTGAAATATGTTCAAGGATAGCATAGCGGGCTGCCAGCGAGTTGGGCTGCGGCTGCGGGCCGAAGCCTCTCCCCGTCGCGATCAGAATTGCCCCCCTCCTCTGGAAGCACGTATTTTAGGCCGAAGGATTCCCAAAAAATACGCTCCCACCAAAATAGGGCTAGGCGGCTGTCCGACCGGGACGCAGCGATCCGGGAGTTACATTGCGTAACGTCCTGAACACACGCGTCATATGGGCTTGATCCGCAAACCCACAAGCGAACGCTATCTCCTTTAGGGGCATATTTTCTTGTTTCAGGAATCTCTCGGCACGCTCTACGCGCCGTTCGATCACATATGTGTGTGGAGAGCGGCCAAGCGTCTCGCGAAAGAGCTTGCCAAAGGTCCAGGTGCCGAGACCAACTTCAGCCGCTATGTCCTCGAGCGTCAACGATTGCCCGAGGTTGCTCTCAATATATTCCTGCGCTCGTCGGATGAAGTCTGAAGCAAGCCGCTTCCCAGTCGCCTTGTCTCTAATTTGAACATCGGCGTAGTTCCGTAGGAGATGGACCGCCATTTGGACACCTAGAGCCTCTGCATAAATAGCCCCGCCCACACCTCCCGCAGCCGCTTCGCAGCGGAAAGCCTGAACGAGCGTGCTCATTATTGGGTCTTCCAGCGAGAGTATGTCCCGTAGAGTGACATCTGCGATCGATCGTCCAAGAACGTCGAAAGCCACCCCTGCAATAATCTTCTCGGACAGATAGACATGACAGACGTCTACCTTCTCTGGCCAAAACCAGTGAGAGTCCTGCGATCGGGTGAGGAGAGAAAGTTTCCCGGGAGCGCATTGAGTCTGGGTCCAGGCGCTTTCGAACCGGCGCTGCATCTTCGTTGCCCCTTCGAGATAGGCGACGATCATAAAATCCTGAAGCCCAGGCAACAGGACGTCATGTCCCGGATAGCGATAACTGCGAAGGCCGACGTTTTTCCAACCCAAGTCCTGGCTTGACTCAAGCATCGTGCCCGGCACCCATCTCGGTAATTCATCGATGGTGACTAACTCAGCCAATCACTACATCCTCTCTTTAGCCTTGCCGCGCTATTCAACGTCCTACATTTTAACAAGCTCTAGCAGTTTCAAGCGCTCTATCTTCGCCCCCCTATGGCCTGAGCGCAGATTCCAACAGCCGCTTTCAATCGTGCCACCAGTGCCAGCATGGTAACCTCCGACCGCGCCTCCAACCAGCCAACCAGCGTGGCCATGTAGCTCACCAACTTGCCCTCTCCGGGTCGTCATAGTTGGCATGCCGATGCCTCCCAGCCCTCACTGTCACTCGCTTGAAGAACATCACCGCAAGGCCAAGTCTCACTCCAAAGCGCAGTAAGGCATCCGGATACGAATGACCCAATGAGACGCCCGCCATTACGCGTGCGCGGCGATCGGATGAACAGGCTTTTCTCATGATCCTCCTCCGACCATAGCGCAGCACAACTCAGACCTCTTAAGAATCCCTCAATTTCGATTTCACGCTCGATGTTCTAGGCTGGCACTACACCGGTCAACGACGCTCGCGCTGATATCTCGATCCAATTACCGTCAGGATCCTTGACGAAGCCGACACGGGCAACTTTGCCATAGTTTTCAGGTGCTCGGGCAAGCCTTCCACCGCGTGCGATGATGCCGTTGCAGGCATCATCGGCATCATAGATTTGGACTGTTAAATAGCGGTAACCGCCAAAACCAATAAAATCGGTCGTCTCGCTTCCTCCCGGCCCATCCACGAAGAACAGTAACGTATCACCACAACATGCTGTTCGTGTATTGATGAGGTCGAACTCCATGGCGTTGACGTAAAAATCGATCAGTCTTGCAGGATCGGGGGAAGAAATAACGATACCGACTCCAGTTACTCCGTCCAGTCCCCTAGGCACTAAACGTACTCGATTACCGTCGGGGTCTTTGCCCGCCCACACCGTCCCTGCCTCACAGGCGATGATCAGCTCGACATAGCCAGTCAAAGGAATTTGTGGCAGCGGGTCGACATAATGGTTGATCTTAATAACAGAGTCATGGGCGTCAAATCGGTGCTGCGCCCAGCCTGAACGCATCGGCAATATCGTGTCGATGCGTAGGCCGACTTCCTTACTCCAGAAATTAGCGGCTGGCTCAATATTCTGGGTGAACAGACCAATGTCCAGATGCGGCTTGGCTAATCGCATGGATTTACTCCGGGAAGTGGTCTAGAGCATTATTGTCGATCGCCTGATGTGCTGCTCCGGTAATCATATGCATGAATAACTTGTCACCGCGATTGGTGCGCTTAACGATCAAGGTCGCCGCCATCGCAACGGCAATCGCAGCAAAACTGAAAAATGCATAATCTCTCATCATCTGATCAAAGTCGTAATCGGTAACTCCATGCTTCAATAGATCGTTATGATATTGCTTGAGAAGATCGCGCTCGTTAGCCTTGCGAGTTTCTCGATCGAATATACCCCCTAGAAAATAAGCGGCATCCATACCCGAACTAAGGTAAGAGCTTGTCTGCCAATCCACTACTGCGACCCGATCGTCGGGGCCGCCGAAGAGCAGATTATCAGGACGGAAGTCATTGTGAGAGAAGCACTTCGGGGTATCTCGAGGCCTATTCCACCACGCGTGATTACGGACATACCTATCGCAAACTTCAGTTACTTCCGGCGACAGCTGACCATCATAGTCCTTCTTAACATGGTACCAAGACTTTTCGATAAGATCGGTTGTGTAAAGACCTTGCGCACCCGGCGGTACAGAAAGCCAATCCTGTTTTAGAAGTTCGGTGTCATTCCAAAAGGTCGCGTGCAAAAGTGCTGCTTCGGACAGGGCCTTACTTGCCTCATCGATGGTGCATCCACGCATCTGATCGCCCATTACTGCGGGCGCCATGTCCTCAAGCAAAAGGATGAAGTCGTTACTCTCGTTAATTTCGGCGACATAAACATCCGGAGTTCGTATACGAGCGCGATGGGCCAACTCGCGATAAAACATCACCTCAGCGCGATAAAGACCCATCGAGCGGCCGCTGCTGGCTGCAATCGCACTGTCTGAAGGGAATTTGCCAATGAGTGTGCGGGGCGCACTAGCGGGCGCGCCCCGTTTATAGTTCAAATGGAACCGTCGAGTTTCGCCAAGTTGCCCGGTTCCCACGAGGTCCACGGTCAGGCTCTCAACTGTGGCACCTATCCCTCGGCATGCCAGAGCCTGAGACATCCAAGCTGGCGTCACCTGCTCGGGCGTCACTATCGCGATCGGTTCATTCGTCAACATCATACCCTTTCATCTCTGATGATGAAGAATTAGAGCAACTCGGACGACGCGTCTTGGCGGCTAAGGACGGGGCGCTTGTCGCAGAGTGACATCAGGCGGTACAACTTGTCTCCACGGGTAGCCGTCCTGGATCATGGCGCTTCTGGCACTTTGCGGTCCTCAGCGCACCCGGGAACGCAGCATTGGCTCTCAATCAGCTACAACGATCTGTCCTGCCGTTCTCCGTTTTCTGCGACCCAGATCTCTCATTGACAAGCAGACTTCAGCACGATCTAAAGCACTTTTATCGGTCGCAGAATGCCGAGAAAGAAATGGAGAGCTTGATGGGCGCCAACGAAATGATCGCGGATAGTTGGGCCAATCTATCCGGCTGGTCGACAAAAAATGTCCTTCCGAATCAGCAATTCGCGAGATGGTGTGACTTTGTCAACGAAGCTCATTTACATTGGGCAATCCAACGGGAATCATATGATAGTTTCCCCGCCTTCATTCGCGACGGTCGGTTCGGCGACTTTCGCATGGTCAACCTAACAGCAGCACATCCGAATGTGAGAGGAGTGCGTGGCCCAGCAGAAATTGCTCAAGACAAAGAAGCGCTTTATAATATCCTCTATATTGCGAGCGGTTCCGAATGTCTCATAATCGACGGACGGGAGATTGAACTGCTGCCCGGAAATTTCGTCGTATGGGATAGCACCCGTCCGATGACATTTATCACAGGCGAAAAACTCCACCAGATCACTTTGGCCGTCTCACATGACCGCCTACACCGGGTCCTTCCGCAGGTTAGCGATTATGTGGGGAAGCCGATTATAGCCAAATCAGGTCTTAATCGTTTGTTCGCGGAACACATTCTGTCACTAGATAACCAGTTTGGCGAACTTCCTCGCGACCGCGCGGATAGCATACTCGACGCCACACTCAACATGCTTGCAATCACAATTGGTGCATCAGAGGCAAGGAACAACCAAACTTCCAATGCCAAATTATTTGAACGGGTGAAAAACTATATAGACAAAAACCTCGACGATTTCGATTTATCGATTGCCGCAGTTGCGGAGAAAAACGGGATATCAGCCCGACACCTGCATCGCCTATTCCACTCTTTGGATACAACGGCTGCAAATTATATCATGCGACGTCGACTAGACCGCTGCAGACAGGAACTCTCATCCCCAGCTTTTACACGATCCACAATAACTGACATCGCGTTTCGATGGGGGTTCAGCGATTCGAGTACCTTTAGCAAAGTATTTCGTCGCGAATTCAATATTTCACCACGAGATTTCAGATATTCGGTCCTGTCGGGTTCCAATGTCAACACAGATAACCATGATATCGATTAGGCGATATTGAACCGCCCCGGGATTACCGGAGGCTATTTGGTTAAAGTTACGCAGCCATGGACTGTTCGTCCAGTATGGCGTAGTAGCGCGCCTCGGCTTCAGCGGGCGGGATATTACCGATGGGTTCCAGCAGGCGCTTGTTGTTGAACCATTCGACCCATTCCAGCGTGGCATATTCGACGGCTTCGAACGATCGCCATGGTCCTCTCGGGTGGATCACCTCAGCCTTGTAAAGGCCATTGATTGTCTCCGCCAAGGCGTTGTCATAACTGTCACCAACGCTGCCAACTGATGGCTCGATTCCGGCTTCCGCCAGGCGTTCAGTGTACTTGATGGATACATATTACGACC
>Ga0256308_1000039_pt1 | contig 16325 bp, 14 predicted proteins | sample ColtaT_2_FD_183675 | JGI IMG/M metagenome (GOLD analysis project Ga0256308, IMG submission 183675) | Metatranscriptome of freshwater microbial communities from Columbia River, Oregon, United States - Colum_Atlam_RepC_8d (Metagenome... | ecosystem: Environmental > Aquatic > Freshwater > River...
GCAACCCAAGGCGCGCCGCTGCGGGTGTGAGAAAACACATCGGCATGCGGCACCGCGCCATGGCTTTGTATCCATGCCCCAATCTTGAGGTGCATCAAGGTGTCGGGGTCTTGCAGCAGCTCGTGGGTGGTGCCCAGCAACAGCCACAAACCTGCCAGCAAAGCCACCAACAGCGGCCAAGACCACTGCTGCAAACTTCTACAGGCATGAGCCAGCCAACGTAACGGCCTGCGCAATGAGCACGAGCCGTTGGCCGGCAAGACTTAGGCCCTCAGTTGGGCACGCAGTTGTGTGCCGATGTCAGGCCGCGCACCAAACGGGTCGGGCGGGTTGTGTTGGGCCACGATGGCGTTCATGCGCTCTTGCACATTGCCCAAGGCCTGCGGGTGGCTGTAGATGTAGAACTGGTCCTGCGCCATGGCATCAAACACCATCTGTGCCACTTGGGCTGCTGTGATCTTGCCTGAACCCACCGCCTTGTCGCTCATGGCTTGCCCGATCAACATGCTCTTGGTGGGTTTGTCGGCCGCCAAAGCCTGCGGACGGTTGCGGTGGCTTTGGCTGATGCCTGTGGGCACAAAGTACGGGCACAGCACGCTGGCACTGACCTGGTCGCTCACCAGCTTGAGGTCTTGGTAGAGCGTTTCCGTCAGGGCCACCACCGCATGTTTGCTCACGTTGTACACGCCCATGTTAGGGGGTGTGAGCAAACCGGCCATGCTCGCGGTGTTGACGATGTGGCCGCGGTAGGCGCTGTCGTGTTTGGCGGCTTCCAGCATCATGGGGGTGAACACACGCACGCCATGGATGACGCCCCACAGGTTCACACCCAAGACCCATTGCCAGTCGGCCACGGTGTTTTCCCAAAGCAAACCACCGGCTGCCACCCCTGCGTTGTTGAACACAAAGTGAGGCGCACCAAAGCGGTTTTGCACCTCCGCGGCCAAGGCCTCCATGGCCTGGGCGTTAGACACATCCACCTTGCGAGCGAGCACTTGCACGCCCAGCGCAAGCAACTCTTGCTCGGCTTTGGCCAAGGCATCAGCCTGCACATCCACCAAGACCAAGTTCATGCCTTGGTGCGCAGCAATGCGCGCGCACTCCAAGCCAAAGCCCGAGCCAGCACCCGTGAGCACCGCAGTTTTTTGAGCGTTCATGCCTCTGCCTTTTTCAACACAAAACCTATCCGTGGGAAATGCACATGTACCAAGCCCGCGCGCGCATCGGTGCGCGCCAAGGTGTAGCGGGTGCGGGTGGCTGCCAGCAGTGTGCCGCTGGTTGGCTCTGGGCCAAAGGTTTCAGCAGTGATGGTCACTGCCGAGCCCAGGGCAATGCCGTGCTCGTCTTGAAACACCTCATCGCCCAAGGCCGCAGGCGTGCTCGCTGCGGCACGTGCAATCGCATCTTCAGAACTCATTTTTTCTGAAGTGCCGTGCCCCATCGCTGCCATGCGGTCCATCCACGCCAGCACGCCTGGGGTGGCATCCAGAATGCCAGCCATGGCCGCGTTGCGCACCCGCGAGAACCACAAGGGGTGGTAGGCAGAAAAATCAGCCACAGTGGGTGCAGCACCCAAGAGGAAAGGCTGGTCTTCAAGCATGTTGGCCAAGCGGCGCAAATAGCTTTTGTAGGCCGCGGTGGCGTCGCCTGGGCGCAAGCGGGTCATGCCAGCGCTCATGGCGCCACGGTCGGCGGCAAAAGCCTGGGCCGCTTCGGGTGGCGCGTTGGCAAACAAAGCGGCGGCCCCCTTGGGACTCAAGTTGTAGGCCATAGCCGCCCAAAACAGGGTGCTGTCCGCCCACTGCGCCAGGGTTCGTGCCAGGCCTTGTTGCCCCACAGGAAACAAACTGGGCGTGGGCGCGTGGTGTTCCAAGACATCACAAATCAGCGCGGTGTCGCAGTAAATGTCCGCGCCGATTTGTAAAAACGGGGTCTTGCGGTAGCCGCCTGTGAGAGCCAGCACGTCGGGCTTGGGCATGATCTGCGGGATCGAGACCGACGCCCAAGCCAGCTGCTTGTAACCCAAAATCAGCCGAATTTTTTCGCTGAAAGGCGAGGTGCTGTAGTGGTGCAGAACGAGATCAGCCACAACTCACACCAATTTCACAAGCTGCTTGCCGAAGTTTTTGCCTTTGAGCAGACCCAAAAACGCCTCAGGCGCCGCAGCCAGTCCTTGGGCCACCGACTCACGGGGACGCAGTTTGCCCGTGGCGACCAAGGTGCCCAGCTCGGTCAGGGCTTCAGGCCAAACCTCCATGTGCTCGCTCACAATGAAGCCCTGCACTTTGAGGCGGTTGACCAAAATCAAAGCTGGGTTGGCCATGGGCAGAGGCGCGCCGTCGTAGCCGGCGATCATGCCGCACACCGCAATGCGCGCAAACGCGTTGGTGCGCAGCATGACGGCATCGAGCACCATGCCGCCGACGTTTTCAAAGTGACCGTCAATGCCATTGGGGCAAGCCACTTTGAGGGCTTTGGCCAACGACAACGCGTCTTTGTGTTGCTTGTAGTCGATGCAGTCATCAAAGCCGAGTTCATTGACCACATACGCGCATTTGTCGGCGCCACCAGCAATGCCCACCACGCGGCAGCCACGCGCCTTGGCCAAAGCGCCATAGGCACTGCCCACCGCGCCACTGGCTGCACTGACCGTGACGGTTTGGCCAGCCTTGGGCTCAATGATTTTGCACAGACCATACCAAGCGGTGACACCGGGCATACCCACGGCACCGAGGTAATGGCTCAAGGGCACATGGGTGGTGTCGACTTTGCGCAGGGCACCGAATTGGTTGCCATCGACCACGCTGTAGTTTTGCCAGCCGCCCATGCCCACCACCTGGTCTCCCGCCTTGAACTTGGGGTGACGGCTCTCAATCACCTCACCAACGGTACCGCCAATCATCACCTCACCCAAAGGCTGAGGCTGCGCATAGCTTTTGGACTCGTTCATGCGACCCCGCATGTAAGGGTCCAAACTCAAGAAGTGGTGACGCACCAAAACATGGCCGTCTTGCAGCTCGGGCGTGGCAACCTCAACGAGTTTGAAGTTGCTGGTGTTGGCCTCGCCTGTGGGGCGGCTCTCAAGCACGATTTGTTGGTTTGTGGGCATGTGTGTCTCCTGCTGTGTCCAAAAAGATTAGTCGGTCGAAATATGGAGGGCTTGGCTGCTTTTGGGGCCCGTGGCCAAGCGTTTGACGTATTTGAAAGTGCCTGTGGCGTGGGCGCACGCCCTGCCCTGCGCGTCATACACCGTGGATTCGGTGAAGGCCAGGGTCGCGGTGCGGTGCATCAAACGGCCTTTGGCGGTGAGCACACCGCGTGCGGCTTGCATGAAGCTGGTTTTCATCTCGATGGTGACCACGCCCATGTCGGCTTGCACGCTGCGCGCTGCGGTGGCCATGCTCACGTCCATGAGTGTCATGGTGGCGCCACCATGGGTTACCGCAAAAGAATTGAGGTGTTCGGGCGCGGGGTTGAAGGTGATTTCGGAGTGGCCGCCTTCAAACTTTTCCAGCTCGAACCCCAGCAGCCGTACAAACGGAATCTCCACCCCGAATTCAATCGCCATGGCTTAGCCGCCTCGCACGCAGCTCACCCCGCCATCCACCGCCAGCCACTGGCCGGTGATGTGCTTGCCCGCCTCAGAGGCGTAGAGCACGGTCAAGCCTTTGAGGTCGTTCTCGTCACCAATGCGGCCCAGGGGGGCATGCGACTTGATGCTGTCCACGCCCCAATTCTCAAGGATGCCTTTGGTCATTTTGCTGGGGAAAAAGCCCGGGCAAATGGCATTGACGTTGATGTTGTACTTGCCCCATTCGGCCGCCAGTGCTTTGGTGAAATTGATCACTGCGCCCTTGGAGGTGTTGTAGGCAATGGTGGTCATCTGCGGAGGGTTGCCACCCAAGCCCGCAATAGAAGCCAGGTTGATGATGCGACCCGACTGGCGCGGGATCATGCTGTTCTTGCCAATCACTTGGCTGAGCAAAAAGTAGCCTCGCACATTGAGGTTCATCACCTTGTCCCAGGCCTCGGTGGGGTGGTCTTCAGCGGGAGCGCCCCAGCTGGCGCCAGCGTTGTTGACCAAAATGTCCACATGCCCCAAGCGCTGCAAGGTTTCATCGGCCAGACGGTGGATGTCGGCCTCTTGCGCGCAATCCGCGGCCACCCAACGCGCATCAATGCCTGCGGCTTGCAAGTCAGCCACGGCCTCTTCCAAATCTGAGGCCTTGCGTGAGCTGAGCATGAGGCGGGCACCTGCCTCGCCCAATGCGCGGGCCATTTGCAGGCCCAAGCCGCGCGAGCCGCCGGTGACCAGGGCAGTTTTGCCAGTGAGGTCAAAGAGTTGTTGGATGTTTTTGTTCATGGGTGTCTCCTGTCAAAGGTCTTTTCTTGTGGTTCGGTAAGCAAGCAGTCCCAGGCCAATGGCCACCAACACGCCGCCCGCGACATGGATGGCCATGCCTGCTGCGCGGTCGGTCATGAAAGCTGCTAAGGGTTGGGGCAACAAGCCCGCGTACAAACACACCCAAATCCAGGTGTGCAAACGGGCATAGGGTTTGGTCATTAAAAAGCATCCTCTGGACAGTCGGCACAAACCATCTCACGTTGCGCCACCACATCCAGCCACGCTTTGATTTTGGGCAACTCGTAGTTGAAAAAGAACTGCATGGCCCGCCTGCGCCCTTCATGCGCCGGGCTTGCATCTGTGCACACCAAGCCCACATCCAGCCAAATCCAGGCCAGCACCATGTGCCCAAAGGCTTGCATGTAAGGCACGGCATTGGCCAAGGCCTCGTTGGCTTGGCCCGTGGACCAAGCCGCACGGGTGGTGGCCTCCACCTCTTGCATGGCCGCGCCCAAGGCTTGGGCATGCGCGCGCAGGTGTTCATGGGCCGAGGCACGCTGGATGGTGTGCATCATGCGAGCGGCCAGCAGCTGCAGGCCACGGCCGTTTTCCATCAGCACTTTACGGCCAAGAAGGTCAGCGGCTTGAATGCCATGTGTGCCTTCGTGGATCATGTTGAGGCGGTTGTCGCGCCAATACTGCTCCACCGGAAAATCGCGTGTGTAGCCATAGCCGCCGTGGATTTGAATCGCCAGCGAGTTGGCTTCTAAACAAAACTCACTCGGCCAACTCTTGGCAATGGGGGTGAGCACTTCGAGCAACAAACGCGCTTCATCGGCAGCGGCTGTGTCGCCGGTGTGTTGCTCGTCCACCAAGCGCGCACAGTACAACTCCAGCGCCAAGGCGCCTTCGCAATACGCTTTTTGGGTCATCAACATGCGCTTGATGTCAGCGTGTTCAATGATGCGCACCTGAGGGGACGCCGCGTCTTTGCTCACCACCGCCCCTGCTTTTTTCGCCAAGCGGCCTTGGGGGCGGTTTTTCGCGTAGTTCAAGCTGGCCTCGTAGCCGGCCAAGCCCAGCATGGTGGCGGCCATGCCAATGGCGATGCGCGCTTCGTTCATCATGTGGAACATGCAAGCCAGGCCTTGGCCTGGTTTGCCCACCAAGTAGCCAATGGCACCTGAACCATCGCCAAAGGGGCCACCGGTCTTGGCGTTGAGAGCGGCACCCTCCCCCACGGCAAACGTACCTTCACCAAAATTAAGCAAGGTGTTGGTGGTGCCGCGCCAGCCGCATTTGTGGTTCAAGCCGGCCAGGGCCACGTCGTTGCGCACACCTGTGAGTTCGCCATCGGTACCCACCAGTTTTTTGGGCACGATGAACAAAGAAATGCCTTTGGTGCCGGCAACGAGCTTGCCATTGTCATCAGGTATTTTTGCCAGCACCAAATGAACGATGTTCTCGGTCAGGTCGTGCTCACCCGCTGAGATCCACATTTTGTTGCCCTTGAGGCGGTAGCGTGGCCCCAGAGGCTCGTTTTGCCAATCCCCAGTATCGGGCACAGCGCGGGTCGCAATGTCTGACAAGGATGAACCCGCTTGGGGCTCCGACAAACACATGGTGCCCGAGAAGCGCCCTGCAAACTCTTGTTTGGCGAACACCTCACGCTGCAAAGGCGTGCCGTGCACCATGAGCAAATTGGCATTGCCCGTGGTCAAGAGCCCTGACCCGATGCTGATGGAGGCCATGCCAAAAAAAGCATTGGCGGCAGCTTCCACAGTGTAGGGCAGTTGCATGCCGCCCATGTCGTAGTCTTGCGCAGCACTGAGCATGCCTGAGGCTGCGTAGGCTTTTTGGGCCTCATGCGTGGCCTGCGGCAAGATCACTCGCAAACTGCCATCGGGCTCGGTGACGGTGCGGGGCTCTTCGGTGTCCACCAAGCGATTGAAAGGCGCGTATTTCTCGCGCGCAATGCGCTCGCAGGTGTCGAGCACCGCGTCAAAGGTTTCGCGTGAGTGGTCGGCAAACCGCTCACGCGCACGCAAGGCTGGCGCGTCCAGCCAGTCGTACAACAAGAACTCAAGCGTGGAGCGCAAAGCCATAGGTCAGAGCACTTCGAAAATGCCTGCTGCACCCATACCGCCGCCAATGCACATGGTCACTGCCACACGCTTGGCGCCACGTCGTTTGCCTTCAATCAAGGCGTGGCCCGTCAAACGCTGGCCGCTCACACCATAAGGGTGGCCCAGGGCGATGGCGCCACCGTTCACATTCAGGCGGTCAGCGGGAATGCCCAGCTTGTCGCGGCAGTACAGCACTTGCACCGCAAAGGCTTCGTTGAGCTCCCACAGGTCGATGTCGTTGACGCTCAGGCCCAGGCGCTTGAGCACCTTGGGCACAGCAAACACCGGGCCAATCCCCATTTCATCGGGCTCGCAACCGGCCACCGCAAAACCCAAAAACCGGCCCAGAGGCTGCAAGCCTTTTTTGCTGGCCAGCTCTTCGCTCATCAGCACGCAAGCGCCAGCACCGTCTGAGAACTGGCTGGCATTACCGGCCGAGACCACACCACCAGGCATGGCAGGCTTGATGCCGCTGATGCCTTCCATGGTGGTGCCTTCGCGCGTGCCTTCGTCTTTGCTCACCGTCACTTGTCGGGTGGTCATGCCCATGATTTTGTCGGCCACACCCGCGGTGACGGTGATGGGGGCAATCTCAGCATCAAACAAGCCGGCTGCCTGCGCAGCGCAAGCCTTTTGCTGGCTGCCAGCGCCGTATTCGTCCATGCGGTCGCGACCAATGTTGTAGCGCTTGGCCACTTGCTCGGCGGTTTGCAGCATGTTCCAGTAAATCTCGGGCTTGCGCGCATCGAGGTTGGGGTCACGCAGCATGTGCTGGTTCATTTCCTGCTGCACACAAGAAATGCTCTCCACGCCACCGGCCACAAACACATCGCCTTCGCCGGCAATGATGCGCTGGGCTGCCAGCGCAATGGTCTGCAAACCCGAAGAGCAAAAACGGTTCACCGTCACGCCGGAAACCGACACCGGGCAGCCCGCTTGCAAGGCAATTTGGCGAGCGATGTTGGCACCTGTGGCGCCCTCGGGGTTGGCACAACCCATGATGACGTCTTCGACGAGGTCGGCCTCGATGCCAGCGCGCTCAATGGCGTGCTGCACGGCGTGGCCACCCAGGGTGGCACCGTGGGTCATGTTGAAAGCGCCCTTCCAGCTTTTGGCCAAGGGGGTACGTGCGGTAGATACGATCACTGCGGATGTCATGATTTGAAACCTTTTTGTGCTTAGTTGAACGTCTTACCTTCGGCCACCAGGCGTGCCAGCAAAGGCGCGGGTTGCCAAAAATTAGCATCGTCGTGCGGGTTCTTGGCAAAGCGTTGCATGCTTTGCATCACATTGAACAAGCCCACGGTGTCGGCGTATTGCATGGGGCCACCGCGGTGGATGGGGAAGCCATAGCCGGTGAGGTAGACCATGTCGATGTCGCTGGCCTTGGAGGCAATGCCCTCTTCCAAAATGTGCGCGGCTTCGTTGACCAGTGAGTACACCAAGCGTTGCACAATTTCTTCGTCCGAAATCTTGCGCGGGGTGATGCCCAACGCAGCGCGGTGCTTCTCGATCATGGCCACCACATCTGCATTGGGGATGGCGTCGCGCTTGCCTGGCTTGTAGTCGTACCAGCCGGCGCCTGTTTTTTTGGCCATAGCGGCCCATCTCGCAAAGCAAGTCGGCCGTTTTGCTGTATCGCAAATTAGGTTTTTCTTGGTAGCGACGCTTGCGTATGGCCCAGCCAATGTCGTTGCCCGCCAGGTCGCCCATACGGAACGGGCCCATGGCAAAACCAAACTTCTCAACAGCGCGGTCTACCTGCGCAGGTGTGCAACCTTCTTCGAGCAAAAAGCCGGCTTGGCGGCTGTACTGCTCGATCATGCGGTTGCCAATGAAGCCATCGCACACGCCTGAGACCACCGAGGTCTTTTTGATTTTCTTGCCCAAGGCCATGACAGTGGCCAGCACGTCTTTGGCGGTCTTCTCGCCACGCACCACCTCAAGCAACTTCATCACATTGGCGGGGCTGAAGAAGTGCGTGCCAATCACGTCTTGCGGGCGCTTGGTGAACGAAGCGATCTTGTTCACGTCCAGCGTAGAGGTGTTGGTGGCCAAAATGGCACCAGGTTTCATGACGCGGTCGAGTTCTTTGAACACCGCCTCTTTCACGCCCATTTCTTCAAACACGGCCTCGATCACCATGTCGGCGTCTTTGAGGTCGTCGTAGCTCAGGGTGGTGCTCAAGAGCGCCATGCGTTGCTCGTACTTGTCTTGCTTGAGCTTGCCCTTTTTCACCTGGGCCTCGTAGTTTTTGCGGATGGTGGCAATGCCACGGTCCAGCGCCTCTTGCTTCATCTCGAGCATCTTGACCGGAATCCCCGCGTTCAAGAAGTTCATGGCAATTCCGCCACCCATGGTGCCAGCGCCAATGACTGCTAGCGAATGGATAGCGCGTGTGGGCGTGTCTGCGGGCACATCCGGAATTTTTGAGGCAGCACGTTCAGCGGCAAAGATGTGGCGCAGCGCGCGGCACTCCGGCGTCCACATCAGGTTGATGAAGATCTCGCGCTCAAACACCATGCCATCGTCAAACTTCTTCTTGGTGGCAGCTTCGACTGCATCCACGCATTTGGCCGGCGCGGGGAAGTTCTTGGCCATGCCTTTGACCATGTTGCGCGCGAACTGAAAATACGCATCGCCCTTGGGGTGCTTGCAAGGCAAGTTGCGCACCAGCGGCAAGGGGCGCTTGCTGGCCACTTCACGGGCCAGCGCCAGGGCTTCTTCGGCCAGCGTGTCCACCGAAGCGGCCATCTTGTCGAACAACTTTTGCCCTGGCAAAGCGGCCAGCATCTCGCTCTTGACGGGCTCGCCGCTGACGATCATGTTGAGGGCGACTTCCACACCCAAAGCGCGTGGCAGACGTTGTGTACCGCCAGCACCAGGAATCAAACCCAGCTTGACCTCAGGCAGCGCCACGTTGCAACCAGGCGCGGCAATGCGGTAATGGCAACCCAGTGCCAGCTCCAAACCACCACCCATGGCCACCGAGTGCACTGCGGCCACCACGGGCTTGTGCGAGTGTTCAATGGCCAAAATCACGCTGAGCAAGTTGGGCTCTTGCAAAGCCTTGGGCGAACCGAATTCTTTGATGTCTGCACCGCCCGAGAAGGCTTTGCCCGCACCGGTGATGACGATGGCCTGCACTGCGGGGTCGGCATTGGCTTGTGCCAAAGCGGTGGTGATGCCCACGCGCGTGGCGTGTCCCAAGCCATTGACCGGCGGGTTGTTGAGGGTGATCACGGCAACGTCGCCATGAACTTGCAAAGTAGCGGTCATGCAGGCAGTCCTTTCAGAAATAGAACGATCGTTCTTTTTTTAGATTCTAGGGGGTAAACGCGACACATGGCGAAGAATGTGTCGCGCAGGAGAAACGTCAGTGGCTCAAACCTCGAGCCACTCTTTGCGGGTGTAAGCGTCTTCGCGCAGCGACTGCGGCGTGCCTTCGAACACAATGCTGCCATGCCCCATGACCAAGGCGCGGTCAGAAATGGCCATGGCAATGGTGAGCTTTTGCTCGATGAGCAGCACTGAAATACCGCGCTCTTTGAGCTTCTTGAGGTATTGGCCCACCAACTCCACAATTTTGGGCGCCAGGCCTTCGGTTGGCTCGTCGATGATGATGAGGTCAGGGTCACCCATCAGGGTGCGGCACAGCGTGAGCATTTGTTGCTCACCGCCGGATAGCACACCCGCCTCGGTGTGCTGACGCTCTTTCAAGCGCGGGAACATGGCGTACATGTCCTCAAAGCTCCAACGACCCGACTGCCCTGCTTTCTTTTGACCGAGCATCAAGTTTTGATGCACGGTGAGTTTGGGGAAGACATCGCGGTTTTCAGGCACATAGCCCAACCCCAGGTGCGCAATTTCAAAGGCTTTTTTGCCATTGATGGGCTGGCCTTTCCAGCGCACATCACCTTCCAAGTCCACCAAGCCCATGATGGCCTTGGCGGTCGTGGAGCGGCCCGAGCCGCTGCGCCCCAGCAGAGCCACAATCTCGCCGGCTTGCACTGAAAAGCTCACGCCGTGCAGCACATGGCTCTTGCCGTAAAAGGCGTGCAAATTGTTGATGGTGAGCAAGTCCATGGTCAGTGGCCTCCTGCTTGTTCGTCGGCCACGGCCGAGCCGAGGTAGGCCTCTTGCACTTTGGCGTTGGCACGCACAGCCTCGGGCGTGTCAAAAGCAATCACCTCGCCATAGACGACCACCGCAATTTTGTCGGCCAGGCCGAACACCACACCCATGTCATGCTCCACCGTCAACAAGGTCTTGCCCTCGGTCACCTCACGGATGAGCTTGATGAAACGCGTGGTCTCACTCTTGCTCATGCCAGCGGTGGGCTCGTCCAACAAAATCACACTGGCGCCCCCAGCGATGGTCACGCCAATTTCCAAGGCGCGTTGCTCTGCGTAGGTCAGGTTGACGGCCAGCACATCGCGCTTTTTATCCAACCGAATCATCTCCAGCAGCTGCTCGGTGCGGTCGTTGGCATCTTCCAGGTCAGCCAAAAATTTCCAAAAGCTGTAGCGGTAGCCCATGCTCCACAGCACGGCACAACGCAGGTTCTCAAACACACTGAGCTTGGGAAAGATGTTGGTGATTTGAAAACTGCGGCTCAGCCCCATGCGGTTGATCTCGAATGGCTTCTTGCCGTCGATGCGTTGGCCGTGCAAAAGCACCTCACCACTGGTGGGGCCAAAGCGACCACTGATCAAGTTAAAGAGCGTGGACTTGCCTGCCCCGTTGGGGCCAATCACGGCCACACGCTCACCAGGCGCCACCGCCAGGTTCACGCCACGGATGATTTCAGACTTGCCAAAACTCTTACGCAGGTCTTTGAGTTCGAGCGCCAAATGTGTCGTGCTCATAGGGCCTCCCGGCGCTTGATTTCTTTTTCAATGTCTTCCTGAATCTCGCCCCACTCGCGCACATATTGGCGGCGGCACAATTCAAACAGACCCAAGCCCGTGAGCAAGACAAAACTCGCACCAAACCAGTGGTCCAAGCTCTTGGCGTCAAAGGTGAATCCGATGAACTTGAGCGTGGAGCCCATGGCGCCATTGAGCTGCAGGTGGTAGACCATCTCGATCATCACCGCAGCGCCCAGCAGCACCACCAAAGCGCACACCGCCAAGGCCAGGTAGCTCACCCAAATACGGCGCAAGAAGCCAAAGGCTGCCACCCGCAGGTTCATCATGATCAGGCTGGCAATGCCACCAGGCGCACACATCACCATGAACAAAAACACCAAGCCCAAGTACAAGAGCCAAGCCTTGGTGATTTCAGACAACAGCACAAAGGCCAGAATCATCAACACGCCGCCGATGATGGGGCCAAAGAAGAAGGTGGCGCCGCCCAAGAAGGTGAAGAGCAAATACGCCCCCGAACGCGCCGCACCCACCACCTCAGCCGTGACAATTTCAAACAGCAAGCTGCCCAAGCCGCCGGCAATGCCCGCAAAAAAGCCCGAGATGATGAAGGCCAGGTAACGCACACGTTGGGTGCTGTAACCAATGAACTCGACCCGCTCGGGGTTGTCGCGCACCGCGTTCAAAATGCGGCCCAAAGGCGTGCGGGTGAAGGCAAACATCAGCCCCACACTGATGAAGGTGTAAACCGCAATCAGGTAGTACATCTGAGCCGGTGGCCCGTAGGTGATGCCCATGACCGAGCCGCCCACCACGCGGTTGCCCGACACGCCCGCCTCACCCCCGAAAAACTCGGAGAACATCAGCGACATGGCAAACACCAACTCGGCCATGCCCAAGGTGATCATGGCAAATGGCGTGCCCGATTTGCGGGTGGTCACATACCCAAACAGCATGGCAAAGAACATGCCGGCAAAACCGCCAATGATGGGCAGCAGGCTCACTGGTATGGGCAGCGTGCCCTTGGTGAGCATGTTCAAGGCATGGATGGTCATGTACGACCCCAGGCCCGAATACACCGCATGCCCAAAGCTCAGCATGCCACCATGCCCAAGCAGCATGTTGTAGGACAGGCACGCAATGATGGCGATGCCCATTTGCGAGAGCATGGTCACCGACAGGCTGCTGGTGAACAGCTTGGGCGCAAACACAAGCACCAGAGCAAACAGGCTCCAGATGACCCAACGCCCAACGTTGTAGGGTTTGAATTCGTGGTATTTCACGGTCATGGTCTTATTCCTCCCGGTTGCCCAGCAAGCCCTTGGGACGGAAAATCAAAATCAACACCAGGAACAGGTAAGGCAAGATGGGCGCCACCTGCGACAACGTGAGCTTGATGACCGAGTTGTTCTTCCAGGCCTTGCTCAGCTCGATGCCCATGACCTGTGCCAGGTTGATGAGCGAGACGTCAAACGCCACAGCGAAGGTTTGCACCACCCCAATCACCAAAGAGGCCAAGAAGGCGCCTGAGAGCGAACCCAGGCCACCGACGACCACCACCACAAAAATGACAGAACCCACCGTAGCAGCCATGGCTGGTTCGGTCACAAAGGTGCTGCCGCCAATGACCCCACCCAAGCCAGCCAATGCAGCGCCTGCGCCAAACACCAGCATGAACACCCGAGGCACGTTGTGCCCCAGGGCTTCGGCCATGTCGGGGTGTGTGAGCGCGGCCTGAATCACCAGGCCAATGCGGCTGCGTGTGAGCATGAGCCACAGCGACACCAGCATGAGCAAAGCCACCAACATCATGAAGCCGCGGGTGGCCGGGAACGGCGAGCACACCACTTTGACCGCTGCGTCCGTGGCGTTGCACAGGGCAGCAGGTGCAGCGCCTGCCACCAGCGACAAACCATCAACCGCATGGTGGATCAACGTGAACATGGGGCCGCGCAGCACTTCAGGTGGTGCAAACTCCACCGCCGTGCGCCCCCAAATGAGTTGCACCATCTCAAGAATGATGTAGGACAAACCAAAGGTGATGAGCAGCTCAGGCACGTGCCCAAACTGGTGAACGCGCCGCAAAGCGGTGCGCTCAAACACAGCGCCTAGGGCACCAACCACCAAGGGTGCGAGCACCAAGCCAGGCCAAAAGCCCACCAAGGAGGCCACCGAGTAGCCGATGTAAGCGCCCAACATGTAAAAACTGGCGTGGGCAAAATTAAGCACGCCCATCATGCTGAAAATCAGGGTCAAGCCTGAGCTGAGCATGAACAACAGCAAGCCATAGCTCACACCATTGAGCATGGAGATGATGAAAAATTCCATCAGGGGAATCCTAGTTGGCAGACAAAAACAAGGCCCGACCGATGTACATCAATCGGGCCTCAACTCACGCAAGGTGAATCAGGGGCGCTTCATCTGGCAGCTGGTGGGCGTGCTGGCAATGTAGGCCGGGAACTCTTTGACCATGGCCAACGTCATGCCAGTGTTCTCAGGGCTGTAGGGGAACTTCTTGTCCGCCTTTTGCCACACGGTGATGAACACAGGCTGCTGCAACTGGTGGTCGGTTTTACGCATCTCCACTTCACCGTTGTAGGACTTGAACTTCATGCCCTCCATGGCCGCGGCAACTTTGAGCGGGTCGGTGGACTTGGCTTTGGCCATGGCCTCACCCAAAGCGGTGTAGATGTGAATCACAGAGCCGGTGTAGAAGTCGTCCTTGAGCTTGGTCTTGAACTCGTCTTGCCATTTGCCCATCTGACCACCCATGTTGTAGTGGTTGTAGGACACCTGGAACACCTTGCCCGCACTGTTTTGACCCAGTGCTGTGGGGGTGCCGCTCACGCCGGTGTAGTAAGTGAAGAACTTACCGGTGTAACCACCTTCGTTGGCAGCTTTGACCAGCAAAGCCAAGTCAGAGCCCCAGTTGCCAGTGATGACGGTGTCTGCGCCAGAAGCTTTGATCTTGGCAATGTAGGGCGCGAAATCGCGCACCTGGGCCAAGGGGTGCAGGTCTTCACCCACAATTTCCACATCGGGGCGCTTGCGCTTGAGGTTTTCCTTGGCAAACGATGCCACCTGGTGACCGTGCGAGTAGTTTTGGTTCAGCAGGTAAACCTTCTTCACATCGGGCTGGTCTTTGATGAAGGTTGTCATGGCCTCCATCTTCATGGAGGTGTCAGCGTCAAAGCGGAAGTGCCAGTAGCTGCACTTGCTGTTGGTGAAATCTGGGTCAACCGCCGAGTGGTTGAGGAAGATCACCTCTTTACCGGGGTTGCGTTCGTTATGCTTGTTGATGGCGTCAATCAAAGCACCAGCCACAGACGAGCCGTTGCCCTGGGTGATGTAGCGCACGCCTTGGTCGATGGCCGCTTTAAGCTGGTTAAGACTTTCAGCCGGGCTGAGTTTGTTGTCCAGCGCGATCACTTCAAATTTCACGCCAGCGGGGTTGCCCGCACCGCTGAATTTTTCAGCGAAAAACTGAAAGCTCTTGACCTGGTTCGAGCCCACGGGGGCCATCAAGCCGGACAAGGGGTCGATCCAAGCGATTTTGACTGTTTCGCCCTTTTGGGCCAATGCCGAACCTGCCACGGTCAAAGCGGCTGCTGCTGCCAGGATCTGAACTACAAACTTCATCGAATTGCTCCTTGTTTATCTTCGAAAAACACACGGCTACAGCGTAGCGTTAAAAAAGAAAATCACACCTCAGGGTAAGCCCTTAATCCGCCCCACTTGTGGGGTTGATCAAGCTCAAAGACCAGGCAGTTTGTAAGTGCTCAAGGTGTCACGCAATTTGTTCTTGAGCATCTTGCCCGTACCACCTAAGGGAATCGCCGGCACAAACACCACGTCATCGGGAATCTGCCACTTGGCGGTTTTACCTTCGTAAAAAGCCAGCAGCTCTTCGCGGCTGACCTCAGCGCCTGGCTTTTTAACCACCACCACAATGGGACGCTCGTCCCACTTGGGGTGCTTCATGCCGATGCACGCGGCCATGGCCACGGCAGGGTGCGCCATGGCAATGTTTTCAACATCAATCGAGCTGATCCACTCGCCGCCAGACTTGATGACGTCTTTGCTGCGGTCGGTGATTTGCATGTAGCCATCGACGTCGATGGTGGCCACATCCCCCGTAGGGAACCAACCCAGACCATTGGCGTCTTTGACCAAGGGGTTGGGGCCTTCGGCTTTGTAGTAGTTGTCCACCACCCATGGGCCGCGCACCAGCAAGTCGCCAAAGGTTTTGCCATCGTGGGGAAGCTCTTGGCCGTCTTCACCCACAATTTTCATGTCAACACCAAAAATGCATCGCCCTTGCTTGAGGCGAATTTTCATTTGCTCCTCTTTTGAGAGCGTGAGGTGCTTGTTTTTCAGGGTGCAAAGCGTGCCCAGAGGCGACATCTCGGTCATGCCCCAGGCGTGCAACACTTCCACGCCATACACATCGTTGAACGCCGTGATCATGGCTGGTGGGCAGGCCGAGCCACCGATGACGGTGCGCTTGAGGGTGGAAAAACGCAAGCCTGCGGGCTGCATGTGGCCCAACAACATTTGCCAGATGGTGGGCACACCTGCGGCAAAGGTCACGCGCTCGGCCTCCATCAGCTCATAAATAGATTTGCCGTCCAGCGCCGGGCCTGGAAACACCATCTTCGCGCCAATCATGGCCGCTGAATACGGCAGGCCCCAGGCGTTGACGTGGAACATGGGCACCACTGGAAGAATGGCGTCGCGCGCACTCAAGCACATCACATCGGGCAAGGCTGATGCGTAGGCGTGCAGGATGGTTGAGCGGTGGCTGTACAGCACCGCTTTGGGGTTGCCGGTGGTGCCGCTGGTGTAGCACATGCTTGAGGCTGAGTTCTCATCAAACTCGGGCCACACATACGTGGTGGACTGAGAGCCCATCCAGGCCTCGTAACTGAGCAAACCAGGAATGCCCGTGTCGGCTGGCAACTTGTCGGCATCGCACAGCGCAATCCA
>Ga0256308_1000045_pt1 | contig 15717 bp, 24 predicted proteins | sample ColtaT_2_FD_183675 | JGI IMG/M metagenome (GOLD analysis project Ga0256308, IMG submission 183675) | Metatranscriptome of freshwater microbial communities from Columbia River, Oregon, United States - Colum_Atlam_RepC_8d (Metagenome... | ecosystem: Environmental > Aquatic > Freshwater > River...
ATATAAGATAATAAAATTATTTTTTAAACGTCAATTTAGACACTAGCAGGTGCAGATTGTCGCCCTGTGATACGTCCACTTTCCATCAATCCATCATAATGACGCATTAAGAGCTGACTTTCTATTTGTTGTAAGGTATCTAGAATTACACCAACCATGATTAACATAGAGGTTCCTCCATAGAAACTAGCAAATCCACTTGTAATCTTCAATTGACCTGCAATACCTGGAAGTATACCAATCAATGCAAGGAAAATAGCTCCAGGCAATGTAATGCGATCCATAATAGCACCGATATAATCAGCAGTGTCAGAACCCGGTTTGATACCAGGTATAAAACCATTATTACGCTTTAGATCTTCAGCCATTTGATTTGGATTAAAAATCAATGCGGTGTATAAATATGTGAACGCAATAACGAGGATCGCATAGATGATATTATACCAAAGAGAACCTGGATTAGTTAAATGTTTTACAAATCCTTGGGCAGTTTCACTATTCGAAAAACCAATGATCGTCGATGGAATAAACAACATGGCTTGAGCAAAGATGATAGGCATGACCCCTGCACCATTTACCTTGATAGGTATGAAGTCACGAGCACCAGTCATATTAGAAGCAGACGCATTTCCTACAATTCGACGAGCATAATTCAATGGGATACGACGAATACCTTGTATAAGAAGGATAATAGCCATAATGATTATCACCATAAATGCAATTTCTATTAAGAAAATCAACAAACCGCCACCTGCTGCTTGTGTTTTTGCCTGAAACTCTTGCACCAATGCATGCGGTAAACGTGCAATGATACCTGCAGATATTATAAGCGATGTTCCATTGCCAATTCCTTTATCCGTAATTTTTTCACCTATCCACATCACAAACAAGGTACCTGTTGTGAGTACAACCACTGTTGAAACCATCCACATGAAACTATCATTCATAATAGCGGCACCATTCTGACTTCGCAAATACGTTATGTATCCTATCGCTTGAAACAAGGTAACACCTACAGTTAAATAACGAGTGTAGAGATTTATTTTCTTACGACCACTATCCTCTTTCGATAATTTTTGTAGCTGAGGAATGGCAATTTGAGCCAATTGCATAGCGATACTAGCAGAGATATATGGCATGATACCTAATGCAAAAATAGATGCTTTGTTAAAGGCTCCACCTGCGAACATGTTGAATAAACCCAACAAACCACTTTGCCCCTCGTTATTATTTAAATCATTCGGGTTGATACCAGGAATCACAACGTGACAACCAACTCTATAGACCAAGAGAAGCGTTAACGTAAAAACAATACGATTACGTAACTCATCGATACTCCAGATATTCTTTAATGTATTAATTATTTTTTTCATTCTGCTTCTAAGTTCAGTTTTTTAGCGGTGTAATTTAAACGAATAATCTCACCTTTTCAAACTATATTTAATAATTCTTTTTGTCTTTGCCGCTTTCAGATCAATGGTGTAAATAAAAAAATAATACTAAGGACGTTAGTATTATTTGATAATTTAGATGACGATTTCCAAGGTACCTCCTGCTGCTTCAATCGCTTTCTTCGCAGTTTCACTAGCAGCGTTTACTTTAAAGGTCAGTTTGGTTTTCAATTCACCACCACCGAGTATCTTAATCAAATCTGTTCTATTCAAGAGACCCGTTACGTATAGACTTTCAGGAGAAATTTCTTGTAATTCATAACGAGTTGCTAAGTCATCAATTTGACTAATGTTCAACACCTTGTAATCAATACGGTTGATATTTTTGAATCCGCGTTTAGGTAAACGTCTGTGCAATGGCATTTGACCACCTTCACTTCCGCGTCGTTGATTATAACCTGCACGTGATTGAGCACCTTTATTACCTTTGGTAGAAGTACCACCCTTTCCAGATGAGTTACCACGACCAAGACGTTTTCCATCTCTATGTGTAGAGCCTTCAGCAGGCTTTAATGTATGTAAATTCATTTTATTATTTTTCAGTAATTACTAAATGTTGCACCTTTTTAATCATGCCCATAATCTGAGGAGTTGCTTCCAACTCTCTTGATTGGCTGATTTTCTTTAACCCAAGGGCTATCAATGTCGCTTTTTGACGCTTACTGCGGTCGATGGCGCTTTTAACCTGTGTTACTTTTATCTTACTCATATTCGTTTTCTTTCTTTATTTGAAGTCTCAACGCAGTTTATCCGTTGAATACAGTTTTTAAACTTACATTTCTATCTTTAGCGAACTGAATTGGCTCACGCATCATTGCCAAGGCATTAACGGTAGCTTTTACCACATTATGAGGATTCGCTGAACCTAACGATTTAGCCAAAACGTCGGTAATACCTGCACTTTCTAAAACAGCACGCATACTTCCTCCGGCAATTACACCAGTACCATGTGAAGCGGGTTTAATCATTACTTTAGCAGCACCTGCCTTCGCCAATATTTCGTGAGGCACAGTACCATGCAGAACAGGTACTTTTACCAAGTTTTTCTTCGCATCATCTATCCCTTTTTGAATAGCCATTTGAACTTCCTTCGCTTTCCCCAATCCGTGACCGATGATACCATTACCATTTCCAACTACCACAAGAGCTGAGAAACTAAACGTTCGACCTCCTTTGGTTGTTTTAACCACACGATTGATAGATACTACTTTATCATGTAATTCGATGTCACCTGATTTAACTGTATTTTCTTTTGTTTGAGACATTATTCTTTTTTTAGAATTCTTTTAAATTATTTTATTCGTAGGATTAGAAATTTAATCCGCCTTCACGAGCACCGTCAGCGATTGCTTTTACACGCCCATGATAGAGATAACCACCACGATCGAAGACACACTTTACAATTCCTTTTGCTTTCGCTTTTGAGGCTATTGACATCCCAATCATTTTAGAAATCTCAACTTTATTTCCTTTTGATTCAACATCTTTGCCACGGCTGTTAGATGCAGCGATTGTAACACCATTCACGTCATCAATTAACTGAGCATAAATTTCTTTATTGCTTCTGAACACAGATAAACGTGGGCATTCAGCTGTTCCTGAGATCTTCTTACGAATTCTCCATTTTAGTTTCTGTCTTCTTACTACTTTAGCGTCCATAATACTTTATTTTTAATGAAAATGACTGTAACCATTTTCTGATTTTACTTATTTTATTTACCAGCTGCTTTACCTGCTTTACGACGGATATATTCACCTTCGTATTTAACACCCTTCCCTTTGTATGGTTCTGGTTTGCGTAAGCTACGAATTTTTGCAGCCACAGCACCTAATAATTGCTTATCCGTACCTTCAAGGGTGATCATTGGATTGCTACCTTTTAAGGTCTCGGTACTTACTTTCAATTCACTAGGAATTTCGAAAATAATATTATGAGAATAACCTAAAGCCAAATCCAGTACATTACCTTGGTTAACTGCCTTGTACCCCACACCAACTAACTCCAACTTACGTGTAAAGCCATCAGTTACACCCTTTACCATATTGGCAACCAACGAACGGTACAAACCGTGCATCGCTCTGTGTCTGATTTGATCGGTAGGGCGACCTACTTCAAGCGTGCCCTCTTTAATATCAAGTATGATATCTCTATCAACTAATTGTCTTAATTCGCCTTTTGGGCCTTTCACGATAATCTCATTCGCAGGCGTTACACTAATCGTTACACCACTTGGGATTTCTACCGGTTTTTTTCCTATTCGAGACATTTTATGTATGTTTTAAAACTGAAACGTAACGTTCAATTCTGTATTTTAAAGTTAACTACGTACGAAATTCTATTAATAAATATGGCAAAGTACTTCACCACCAATATTATTTGCCTTTGCTTCTTTATCTGTCATCACTCCTTTTGAAGTTGACAGGATGGCAATACCTAAACCATTTTGAACACGCTTGATTTCTGCTGGCTTAGCATACTGACGGAGACCTGGGCGACTCACTCTCTCTAATCCACGTATTGCAGGAATTTTAGAGGTTAAATCATATTTCAATGCAATTTTTATAATGCCTTGCTTGTTATCCTCCTCAAATTTATACTTGGCGATATAGCCCTTGGTGTATAAAATTTCAGTCATACTTTTCTTTAAGTTAGAAGCTGGAATACTCACTATTCTGTGACCTGCCATTTGTGCATTTCTAATTCTTGTTAAGAAATCTGCTATTGGATCTGTTACCATTTTATTATTAGTATTTAGATTTAAATTGTTGTTATCAAGAGAATTAAAGACCTCTGTCAAACCTTTTGTTTAGTTATTTAATGCGCTTACCAGCTTGCTTTTTTCACTCCTGGAATTAATCCATTCAACGCCATATCTCTGAACATAATACGAGAAATACCGAAGTGACGGATATAACCTCTTCCTCTTCCTGTGAGTTGACAACGATTCTTCAATCGAACTGGTGACGCATTTTTTGGAAGTAAATCCAATGCTGCATAATCCCCAGATTTCTTTAAAGCCGCGCGTTTATCTGCGAATTTAGCCACCATTTTCTCACGCTTACGTTGACGAGCTTTTACTGATTCTTTAGCCATAACTTGTATTAATTATTTTTTACGTTTAAGTTTTTAAAAGGCATACCCAATTCTTTTAATAATTCGTATGCTTCTTCGTTTGTGCGTGCAGTTGTTACAAATGTAATATCCATTCCGCTGATTCTAGGTAATTTATCGATATCAATTTCAGGAAAAATGATTTGCTCAGTAATACCAATAGTGTAATTACCACGACCGTCAAATGCTTTTTCACTAATCCCCTTGAAATCTCTTACACGAGGTAAGGAAACTGCAACGAAACGATCTAAGAAGTCAAACATGTTCTTTCCACGCAAAGTCACCTTGGCGCCGATCGGCATATTTTTTCTTAACTTGAAATTAGAAATATCCTTCTTAGACATTGTTGAAATCGCCTTTTGACCAGTGATGTTGCTCATCTCGTCAACCGCAATATCAATCAATTTCTTGTCTGATACTGAACCTTTTACACCTTGGTTAAGGCATATCTTTGTTAATTTTGGACATTGCATAACTGTCTTGTATCCAAATTTTTTCATCAACACAGGTACAACTTCTTGACTGTACTTGGTTTGTATTCTAGGTATGTAAGTAGCTGTTGTCATTATTTGATTACCTCCCCTGATTTTTTAGAAATTCTTATTGATTTACCGTCCTTACGTTCACTGCGAACTTTTGTAGCGGCTTTTGCTTTAGCATCCCATAACATCACATTTGAAATAGCAATCGGCGCTTCTTCCTTTACTATCGTTCCCTGTGGATTTTGGGCATTCGGTTTTTTATGCTTAGTCACGATGTTTACACCTTCAACGATAATTCGAGGGCTTATAGCATCTGTAATTACAGAAAGTACTGCTTTAGGAGCTGTACGATCTTTATCGGCACCGGTAATCACAACCACCTGATCTCCTTTCTTTATCGAAAATTTTGTTTTGAATCTATTTTTCACTTTTCTAAAATTTATTGTATTAAAGCACTTCCGGTGCTAATGATATAATTTTCATGTATCCCTTGTCTCTTAATTCACGTGCCACTGGCCCGAAAATACGCGTTCCTCTTGGTTCGTCTGATGCATTTAGAATAACAACTGCGTTGTCGTCAAAACGTATATATGACCCGTCCTTTCTGCGCAATTTGTTTGTTGTTCGCACAATAACCGCCTTGGCTACTGTTCCTTTCTTAATTGCAGCACCTGGCATGGCATCCTTCACTGTTACGACAATCTTATCCCCTATGTGAGCATAATCCTGACCTGAGTTTCCCAACACACGAATACAAAGAACTTCTTTTGCACCGCTGTTATCTGCTACATTTAATCTACTTTCTTGTTGTATCATTTTTATTCAATTTGTCAGTGGTCCTACATGGCTAATGCCCTACGTTCCACTTATTATTTTTAATTCTTGTTTTACTTCAACTATATTCATGAGAAGTACAACTTGTCGATTACTTAACCTTCTCAACAACTTCAACCAGTCTCCAGCACTTATTCTTACTAAGCGGTCTAGTTTCCATGATCTTCACCAAGTCACCGATTGAACATTCGTTCTTTTCATCATGTGCCATGAATTTTGTCGTCTTTTTAAGGAACTTTCCATAGATAGGGTGTTTCACCTTACGTTCTACCGATACAGTAATTGACTTATCCATTTTGTTACTGGTAACCAAACCTGTACGGGTTTTACGTCTACCTCTTAACTCTAACTGTGTTTCTGTTTTTATTTCTGACATAACTAATTTCTTTTATTTTAAAAACCTAATTCCAATTTGCGTTGTTGCGTTTTCAAACGTGCAATTTCACGTCGTAAAATTCTGATTGACATTGGATTTTCAATCGGTGTTATTGCGTGGCTGAACGTCATTCTTTTCAAACGAAGATCAGTTTCCTCAATAGTTTTCAAGATATCCTCTGCATTCATTGAACTAAGGTCTTGATTTTTATTTTTATTTTTTGCTGCCATTTCTCTACGTTTTAAAAGTTAAGCTTCTGCGTAATCTCTGCGGATTACAATTTTAGTTGCAATTGGTAATTTTTGAGCTGCTAGTGCAAGTGCGCCTTTCGCTACTTCGAGTGATACGCCTGCAATTTCAAACATGATACGACCAGGATGTACAACCGCTGCGTAATATTCAAGATTACCTTTACCCTTACCCATACGAACCTCTGCAGGCTTGTTTGTGATTGGTTTGTCAGGGAAAATACGTATCCAAACATTACCCTCACGCTTCATATGTCTCGTCATTGCCTGACGTGCTGCTTCAATTTGACGATTTGTAATCCACTTTGGCTCTAAAGACTTTAGGCCAAAGGTTCCAAAAGCCAATGTAGCTCCACGTTTTGCATCACCTTTTATTCTTCCCTTATGGGCTTTTCTGTGTTTCGTTCTTTTTGGTTGTAACATTTTCTATCTTCTTAAGAATTGTTCTAAAATTTATTATCTATTTCCGCCGCTTCTTCCGCCACCACTTCTTCCACCACCATTGCTGCCGCCTCTGGCACTACCACCGCCACCACGACGATCGTCTCTTCTATCCCTGTCACCCATTCCACCACCTAGTCTGTCAAAACGTGGTCTCTTCTCACCTTTACCGGCTATAATGTTAGGGTTCAAATCTCTCTTGGTTAGGACTTCACCTTTACAAATCCATACTTTGATACCAATTTTACCGTATACTGTTAAGGCAAATACGTTGGCGTAATCAATATCCATACGGAATGTATGTAATGGCGTACGACCTTGTTTCATTTCTTCACTTCGTGCAATCTCAGCACCACCTAGACGTCCACCACACTTCACTTTTATTCCTTCAGCACCCATTCTCATGGTCGTCTGAATAGCCATTTTCACAGCTCGTTTAAAATTCACACGTCCTTCGATTTGCTTCGCAATTGAATCGGCTACAATTTGTGCATCCAATTCTGGTCGACGGATTTCAAGGATATTGATCTGAACATCATCCTTACCTGTCAATTTCTTTAATTCTTCCTTAATACGATCTACTTCTTGTCCGCCTTTACCAATGATAATCCCTGGTCGAGAAGTATGTATCGTTACAATCAACTTACCTAACATACGTTCGATAACGATCTTCGCAATACCACCTTTATTGATACGGGCGTTAAGATACTTTCTGATTTTTACATCCTCTATCAATTTTCCTGCATAATCATGCTTGTTGCCATACCAACTACTGTCCCATCCTCTTACGATTCCTAATCTACTGGCTATCGGATTTGTTTTTTGACCCATTGTTATTTTATTTTCGGGAGGTTTCCCTATTATTTTAATTATTTATTTCTTCTGATGCTGATACAGGTGAAGTGGCTGCGATTTTTTGATCGACTATTAAAGTCACATGATTACTACGCTTCAGCTTTCTGTGTGCACGTCCCTGAGGAGCAGGCATCATACGCTTAATCGTTCTAGCACAGTCTACAAAAACTGTCTTTACAATCAAATCACTTTCATCAAGACCTTCGTTTTTCATGCGCCAGTTAGCTACTGCACTTAACAATAGTTTCTCCAATGGCAATGAAGAATGTTGTGCATTAAACTTTAAAAAGTTTACTGCTTTTTCAACCTGCATTCCACGAATTACATCTGCCAATAAACGCATTTTTCTCGGAGATGTTGGGTAGTTTCTTAATCGGGCTACTGCTTCCATTTTATATTAATTTCTTTTTACTATGATTAATTATTTGCCTCCGCTATGAGATCTAAAAATACGCGTCGGGGAGAACTCCCCTAACTTATGACCAACCATAAACTCGGTTACATATACTGGAATAAACTTATTCCCATTATGAACAGCAAATGTTTGTCCTACAAAATCAGGTGTGATCGTAGTACGACGACTCCACGTTTTGATTACTGTCTTCTTAGCCTTTCCTTCTACGATGTTCAGAACTTTAAGTTCCAATTTTGCATCGACGTAAGGACCTTTCTTAATTGAACGAGCCATTAATTATTTATTTATTTAGTTTTTAATTTTTTACCGTTACTTCTGACAATAATTAATTTATCAGATCCTTTTTTCTTACGTGTCTTCTCTCCTTTGGCATACTTACCAGTTCTTGAACGAGGGTGTCCACCTGACGAACGCCCTTCACCACCTCCCATCGGGTGATCTACAGGATTCATAGCAACACCTCTATTTCTTGGTTTAATACCTAACCATCGGTTTGCTCCAGCTTTACCTTTTGTCTCCAATGCATGATCCGAATTTGAAACCGAACCGACTGTTGCGCAGCAAAGAATCAATACTTTACGTAATTCACCAGAAGGCATCTTCAAGACAGCGTATTTCTCTTCTTTCGCATTCAACTGAGCTGAAGCGCCAGCACTTCGTGCCATAACTCCACCTTGTCCAGGTTGTAATTCTATGTTATGAACAACAGTACCAAGAGGCATGTTTTTCAACGGCAAGCAATTACCTACTTCAGGTGCTGCACCTTCACCACTTACTACAGTCATCCCAACAGTCAAACCTTGCGGTGCGATGATATATCTTTTTTCTCCATCAACATAATGCAATAACGCAATGAATGCTGTGCGATTAGGATCATACTCGATTGAGTGAACAGTAGAAGGAATATTCTTCTTGTTTCTCTTGAAATCGATTTTACGATACATTTGCTTGTGTCCGCCACCTATGTAGCGCATTGAACGACGACCTTGAGCATTTCTACCACCAGTTTTCTTAGCTGGTTCGAGCAATGATTTCTCAGGCTTGTTCGTTGTAATCTCAGCATAGGCGTTGCCTATTCTCCAACGTGTTCCTGCGGTGACCGGTTTATATTTTTTTAATGCCATTTTCGTTTATAAATTAAAATGCGTATAAATCTATTGTTTCTCCTTCTGCAACTGTAACAGTTGCTTTCTTATATCCTGACTTACGACCTGATAAAACACCTGCCTTTGTCATACGGCTCTTAGCTTTTGCCGGAACCACACATGTGTTTACATCATTAACCCGTACATTATAGAAATCTTCAACTGCTTTCTTGATTTCCAATTTATTGGCTCGTTTATCAACCTGAAAGCAGTAACGATTAAACTTTTCAGTTTGCTTGTTAATCTTTTCGGTTACGATCGGTTTTTTAATTATTTCTGACGGTTTCATTTCTTGTAATTTTAAAGCCTATGCTAATGCTTCGGTTTCTTCTTGAGTAAATATTTTTGCTGCTTCTTCAGTAAACAATAATGTTGTTGCATGAACGATATCATATGTATTTGTGTCACTCAACAAGGAAGTCTTGACACGAGGCAGGTTTCTGCTACTCAAATACGCATTATCATTATAGTCTGGAAGAATATATAACGTTTTCACGTTTGTCAACTTCAAGCCATCTAACATACTAGTGAAATCTTTCGTTCTTGGCTTGTCAAGATTCAAATCTTCAACAACCATGATACTATTTGACTTTGCTTTGTACGCTAATGCTGAAATTTTAGCCAAATCTTTGACCTTACGGTTTAATTTAAAATGGTAAAATCTTGGTTTAGGTCCGAATATAGTACCACCACCTTTATAAAGAGGGTTACGAAGATTTCCTTTACGGGCTCCACCTGTACCTTTTTGTTTATGAAGCTTACGAGAAGCACCTTGCACTTCAGCTCTTGTTTTCACCTTACTGTTACCATGTCGACGGGCAGCTAAGTACTGCTTCACCGACAAATAGATAAGATGATCATTCGGTTCAATTCCGAAAATATCGTCAGGTAAATCTACCTTACGTCCTGTGGCTTCGCCTTTTATGTTTAATACGTCTACTTGCATGTTACTTTTGAATTAATACGATTGAACCATTATGACCAGGAACTGAACCACTTACGATAACGTAGTTTTTCTCTGGGAATATTTTTAATACTTTTAGTGCCTTTACTTTAACTTGGTCTCCACCCATTTGACCAGCCATTCTCATACCTTTGAAAACGCGAGAAGGATATGATGAACCACCTATAGAACCTGGTGCTCTTGAACGATCATGTTGTCCGTGAGAAGCTTCACCAACACCACTAAATCCGTGTCTGCGAACTACACCCTGAAAACCTTTACCCTTTGTAGTGCCTATAACACTAACCATCTCCCCTTCCGAGAAAATGTCACATGTAATGGTGTCACCCAACGATTTTTGAAGATCACAGTTTCGCAATTCCTTCACAACAGATTTAACCGAAGTACCGGCTTTAGCAAAATGAGATATCATAGCATTATTGCTATTTTTCTCTTTCTTTTCACCAAATGCAATTTGCAACGAATTGTACCCATCAGTAGCTTCGGTCTTTACCTGTGTTACAACACAAGGACCCGCTTCTATGATAGTACAAGCCGTTTGCTTGCCATTGGCTTCGAAAATGCTGGTCATGCCAACTTTTTTTCCTATAATTCCTTTCATTCTCTTTATAATTTTAGTCAGCGCCTTGATTTCTCGAGGATGACGATTATCTATCTTTTTTTTACTTATCAGGCTTTAATCTCAACTTCAACCCCTGACGGTAAGTCAAGTTTTGAAAGCGCATCTACTGTTTTTGATGAAGAAGTATAAATATCCAACAGACGCTTATGAGTGCACAACTGGAACTGCTCACGTGCTTTCTTGTTTACATGCGGAGAACGAAGAACAGTGAATATTTTCTTGTCTGTAGGCAATGGCATTGGACCTGTAACAACAGCGCCTGTGCTACGAACTGTTTTCGCAATTTTCTCGGCAGATTTATCTACCAGATTGTGATCGTACGACTTTAATTTAATTCTGATTCTTTGAGACATATAAACGTTCCCGTGTGTTATTTTGGGAGTGCAAAGGTATTCAAATTTTGTTACGTTGCAAATTTATTTAGAATAAAATTTAAAAAAATTTAATATTTTTTTCATCTACCATCTCTTCTTCTTACAACATCGTTTTATTATTATCCCTTTTCAAACCCAAACAGCCATGTTGTTGCTGTTAGTACCTGTTCAATTTCAAGAAAACAAATTTCAATAGCCTAGAAAAGTAAGGCCTAATCAAGGTGATCGCCTAATCTGGATAGAATATACTGTCACAACACCATCTATATGACCAAAAATTGAATGTCCAATGTCAGATGCTGATTAACCAAAAAAAATCAAAGGGTTTGCACGTCTCTTGAGCGCTCAATATACAATCCATTATCTATGAATTGATATACATAATAAGGATGTATGCAATGGATTCGATTTCTATTGCTTACTTAACACGATGCTGCATTGGGTGGACGTATGCAGAACAGTGTCTCTGGATGTTAGATACACATTCACATAGGTACCATTCAAATTACCATAACCACTTAAATAAATATCACCGCAGGTAAGTTGCATCGGAATGGCAAAAGACGTCTTCTCTGGATTAATGATGGCATTGATAATAGAACCTGAGCACTTTAATCCAACATTATATAGGCGAAGTTTGTACGCATAATCTGGATCGGCATTAATCACAGCATTGTAATTCCCAGCGGCAGATGTATCGCAATCATCATCAGCCAAATAATTCCCAACGAATTTATCACTCCAACGTGTTTCGCACTTTACTCCTTCAAAGCCTTGAGGGCAGTAGCAGTAGCCGTCCTGACATGTTCCACCATTCAAACAAATCACATTTTCACATGGCCTTACCAAGGTTGTATCATTATACTTAACGGCACCTTTGTTGCAAGACGTTACTATGATTAGGCCGAAAACAACAATGACCACGGCGCAAGTACTGAGAATGAGTTTAATTTTATTCATGTTCTAAAGGTAAAAAAAATCCCAAACACCTATGGCATTTGGGCTTTTATTTTATTAATTAATTTTATGCGTTTTTTTGCTTTTCATAATCATTGTTTCCTTGATCTTCATAACTGGTATAGACTGCACACCAATGACCAATTAACGACAATGCCCAAGCCGCTGTAATCCATATGCCCCAAGGATAAACCCACTGATGATTAGCGCCTTGTATAAAATACCAATACGACCAAAGTCCTGCATTGGCAAGGATAAATAAAACGACGTGCATTGTGAATCTGCTTTTATTTTTGGAGGACGGAATAATTTTCGCTGGCATTATAGTATTTATTTGAACGCAAATGTAGGTCGGTTTTTTAAAATTTACAACATCTTTTACCTTTAATGTCTAACTCTTTTTTTTAGCACTCATGCAATACATTGTCAGCAAAACGAAATAAAAAAGTCGCAGATAAACACCTGCGACCTTCCTATGTTTTAATAAAAATTCTATCTCATTAATGTAATATTACCTTGCTTGTAAAAACGTTTGCCCGAGCTAGTTGCTGCATCTAAAATATAAACATACGTACCCAATGGCTGAGGCGTCCCATTGTACTGTCCATTCCAACCTTTATTGATGTCTGTCGTAGAAAAAACTTCAACACCCCATCTATCAAATATCCTAAACGTATTGAGCTTCACAATACCTTTGATAATGATTCTCAACTCATCATTGATACTTGTTCCTGCACCAGGACTAAATACATTAGGCAAATCAAGTAATGATTCTGGACTGATAAGCACATCAACAGAATCAAGAGCTGAGCAACCTGTCTCGGTTTGAGCCGTAACATAATAGCGTGTTGTCACCGAAGGTTGTGCTAGTGGATTTTTGATATTCCACGCACTAAGTCCATTAGGCGGAAACCAACTGAAGAAACTACAATTTCCACTGGCATTTAATTGAGCAGCCTCACTAGGATAAATCGTCTGATTATCGCCAGCATCTACAACTGCTTCTGGATAAACAACAACATTCGCAAAAGCTGAATCCAAGCAACCTTTGGCATTATACCCATAGACGTTGAATTGTGTTGTTGAAATTGGGAATACCGTGATAGCAGAACCAGTGCTATCGCTAACATATAACGTGGGTCTCCAAAGATAACTTACGCCGCCAATAACCGAAAGCGTTGTAGAATCTCCAGGGCATATACTTCGGTCGCCATTCACAATCAGAAAATTGGATGGGTTTACAGTCATCAATACTAAATCGGTATCGGCACAACCAATTGGATCTGCAACAATGACTTGCAGCATAGTCGTAGCAACGCCATCAAATACAGGATCAGTCAAGGTAGGATTCGACAAATCAGATGCCGGTGTCCAATTGTATGTATAAAGAGTATTAGCAGGCGTTACAGTTGAATGAAGCTGTATAGTATCTCCAATACAAAGTTCACGATCGGGACCTGCACTGATCACAGGCAATGGATTGACTGTTATTTTCAATGTCTGAGAAGAATCAGGACAACCTATTTTAGACGCTGTGACTGTATAATTGAAAACACCCTCCGCAGTTGGTGTTATAGATGGTGTCAATACACTTGGATTACTCACATTGGTAACCGGAGACCAATCATACGTATATTTAGGATTACCGCCATTCGCCTGAATCGACACTGTACTTCCTTTACAAATAACGGTATCATTATTGGTTATATCATACCCTTTTAACACATCGACATTCACGATGGCCGTCGATGAGCAGGCAAGTATACCCTGCGGCACCACGGTGACGGTATAGGACGTTGCATTCAATGGCAATTGCATGATAGGATTACTCGTGTTTGTATTATTCAAATAGAGAGCGGGTGACCACGTATAATTGTAAGGTTGCCCAGCCGGTGTAGCGGTTACATTCAACTGCAGATTTGCATTTATGCACGTTACAGTATCTGGCGTAATGGTGAGCGCAGGTCCGGTAGCCACTGTAATTGTAACCGTATCCTTACTTCGTGCACAGACAGATACCAAATCACTTGTAACCACATAAGACGTGGTCATAGTTGGTAGCGCTACAGGAGAAGCGCAGTAAGTGCACGACAAGGATGTGGAATCACTGCCGCCAGGTAATACTGTCCAATGAAATGTATTTCCCCCACCTGCATTCATCTGCGCGGAATCACCCAAGCATATTGATGTATCATTTGATGCGACGGTAATTGGATTAATATAAATCGGAATCGAGAACGTATTGGATACCAAAATACCAGGAGGCGTGCAACTTGAATCCTTTACGGTAACAGTCAAGATATGTAACCCTGTATCAAGTAACGTGGTTGACCAACTCAAACAAGCATGTATCGAATCAGACAATACATTCTGATAGTTGATTACGGCACCAGGCACTGAAACCGCAGCGTTACTCGTAGGCACCAAAATAGCAATTGGACTTGTTGAAGTTATGTCAAAACAAAAGTTCAATGTATCTGTCGCGCATCCTTGAATAACACCCCCAACTAATTGCCCTCCTAATACTGTCAATGAATCAATACCATACGCTGGCGAAGGGGTTGTGCAATTCTGGACTACAATTTGAAGGTCCCGCATCACAGAACCAATAAACAAACCCGCTCTATATTCACTGACCCGAATAGTAATAACATAGGCTCCAGTAGCCGTTGCCGAAAAATTAAGTGCCCCAGTAGAAGCATTGACATTATATGTCAAATTTGTTGGGAATGGATTTAATGGCGTAAATGGAGGCGCAGGCGCAGCTGGGACCACGTAGTTGATGTTCGCGGGCGTTAATGGACAAGCTAACCCAGATGATCTTGGTTGAATCGATTCAAAATAAAGAGAATCACCGTCGGGATCAATGGTGCCATTATTAAAACTGAATGGCTGATTAATACAACAATATGGAATTGGCGCATTCGAAAAATAAGGCGAACTGTTGTTTTGCGAAACTGTATTATCGAACAGTGCTTCGACATAAAGAGTTTGCGCTCCAGGAGCTACTAAATTTAAAATAGAATTATTTCTTGCATTGATAGCAACAGAAAACTTCCAAAGACTACAGGTGGTAGGGATAGTAAAATTTGCAGTATACCACCATTCCTCGTAACCCGGCAATGTGCCCCCGTTACAATTCGTAGGGAAACCCGGACAACCTGTTCCAACAGGTGAGCCATTGGTAGAACCATTCGGCAAGGTTCCGTAATTACTTAGAATAAGCGAACCATTCGCTCCACAAAAACTGCTGTAGCACATAGTCACTGACGTGGGCGCTGATGCTGCCCCCTGACAATCTCTGTAAAACTTATAGATGAATTTATATTGATTTGTTGTACCTGGAATCAATTGGTAAATAAGCTCAGCACCAGCCGCATGCGTAGCAAACGCAGGCTTGAACGAAATCAAAAAACCAAGAGCAAGTATAACAGAAAGCAG
>Ga0256308_1000048_pt1 | contig 15399 bp, 14 predicted proteins | sample ColtaT_2_FD_183675 | JGI IMG/M metagenome (GOLD analysis project Ga0256308, IMG submission 183675) | Metatranscriptome of freshwater microbial communities from Columbia River, Oregon, United States - Colum_Atlam_RepC_8d (Metagenome... | ecosystem: Environmental > Aquatic > Freshwater > River...
TGAACGAGCATTTTTGTCATTTGTCAAAAGCCCGCCAATGTGCTTGTGGCGCAAGTCAAACTTGCAATGTCCTCTGGGCCATGTTTTCGTAATAACTTTTTATGAGGTTAAGAAATGTCTGATAGTTTGCAAAAATGGGTTGGTCGTAACCGTCCCCCGCGCGTACAAATCACGTATGACGTTGAGATTGGCGATGCCATCGAGAAGAAAGAGCTGCCTTTGGTGGTGGGTCTTCTCGCTGATCTGTCAGGCCAGCCGGCTACGCCGCTGCCTAAGTTCAAAGAGCGCCGCTTTGTTGAAATCGACCGTGACAACTTCAACGAAGTCATGGGCAACATCGCCCCCCGTCTGGACATTTCTGTGCCCGACACCCTCAAGGGCGAAGGCAACCTCAAAGTTGAGCTGAACTTCAGCAACATCGACCAGTTCGAACCTGAGTCGATCGTCAACCAAATTCCTCGTTTGGCCCGCTTGCTCGAAGCGCGTCAACAGCTGCGTGACTTGCTGGGCAAGCTCGATGGCAACGACGAACTCGACGCTTTGCTGGAAAACATTTTGCAGAACACCGAAGAGCTCAAAGCCCTGAAAGACTCTGCAGTGGGTCAAGAAGGCCAAGCCGCCCCTGCTGATGCAGCGGCCGAGTGATCTTTTTGAATTGATGACACCTAACCGGATTGACTAACATGGCTAAAACATCTGCCTCTACTGCTGCAGCCTCTGAAACGGCAACCGCTGAACTCAGTCTTCTTGACCGCATCGTTCAAGAAGGAAAAATGGCCGCCGAGCCATCACAAAACACCTACGCCAAAAAGCTGCTGGGCCAATTTGCGACCCAGATCCTTGATGAAGGCATGAAAACTGCACCCGATAAAGGTGTGGTGGCTACCATCAACGAGCGTATTGCTGAGATCGACAAGATCCTCACAGACCAACTCAACGCTGTGATGCATCACCCTGACTTCCAGGCACTGGAGTCTTCCTGGGTGGGTCTGCGCGACATGGTGTTTGGCACCGAGACCAGCTCACGCTTGAAGCTGCGTTTGATGAATGTGACCAAGAAAGAGTTGCTCAAAGACCTCGAGACCGCTGTTGACCACGACATGAGCGTGCTCTTCAAGAAGGTTTACGAGGAAGAGTACGGCACCTTCGGTGGCAACCCTTACTCGGTGTTGATTGGTGACTACTACTTTGGTCGTCACCCCCAAGACATGGCCTTGCTGCAACGCATCTCCAAGGTTGCCGCTGCTGCCCACACGCCTTTCATCACGGCCGCTGCGCCCACGATGTTTGACATGGCTTCTTTCACTGATTTGGGCATCCCACGCGATCTGTCCAAGACCTTTGAAAGCGCTGAGCTGGCCACATGGCGTGGTTTCCGTGATTCGGAAGATTCACGTTACGTCACCATGGTGTTGCCACGTTACGCTGCGCGTCTGCCCTACGGCTCTAAGACCAAGCCTGTTGAGAACTTCAACTTTGAAGAGGACGTTGACGGTCGCGACCACGCCAAGTACCTCTGGTCCAACTCGGCTTACCAGCTGGGCCTGCGCATCACCGACGCGTTTGCCAAGTACAACTGGACCACAGCCATTCGCGGCGTCGAAGGCGGCGGTAAAGTTGCAGGCCTGACAGCCCACACCTTCAAAACAGACGACGGCGACGTGGTCTTGAAGTGCCCCACCGAAGTGACGATCACCGATCGTCGCGAGAAAGAGCTCAACGACCTGGGCTTCATGGCCATCGTGAACTCCAAGGGGTCTGATTTCGCGGCTTTCTTTGGCGGTCAAACCACCAACAAGCCACGCGTTTACAACCTCGATACTGCCAACGCCAACGCGGCTTTGTCCTCACGTTTGCCCTACGTGCTGGCTGCCTCGCGCTTTGCGCACTACCTCAAGGTCATCATGCGTGACAAGATTGGTAGCTTCCAGACCAAAGCCTCGGTTGAGAACTACCTCAACAACTGGCTCTCACAGTACGTGTTGCTCGACGCTAACTCGACACAAGGCGAGAAAGCCCGCTTCCCGCTGGCCGAAGGCCGTGTGGACGTGGTGGAGTTGCCAGGCCGTCCCGGTGCTTTCCAAGCCACCGTGTTCCTGCGCCCACACTTTCAGATGGAAGAGCTGACCACCTCCATCCGTTTGGTGGCTGAGTTGCCTGCTGCTGCAGCCTGATCTGTGTGAGTGACACACCCGGTTGCCCCGGGTGTGTTTGATACTTTTATTGGAGATTTAAATGTCTGACGTTCTTATTCTTGATATCGCCTCGATTCCGGGCAACAGCCAGATCACTGGCTACACCGGAAAAATCATTGTGAGCTCGTACTCGCACAGCGCTTCAATTCCTTTGCAGCAAGACGTGTCCAAAACCGAGCGTACCGCCGGTCGTCCTATCTTGTCTGAGCTGAGCTTTTCGAAGATGTCGGACCTGTCCACCACAGCGCTGTACAAAGCCTGTACCCAAGGTTCGAAGCTGGGCACGATCAAGTTGCATGTGGGCCGCGTTGAAAACGGTGTGTACATGAACTTTTTCACCTACACCATGACCAACGGCATGATTGCTCGCATCAGCACATCGGGCGGTGGCGGTATTCCTTCTGACTCCTTCTCGATCAACTTCACCAAGATCCAGTGCGATTACACCCAGCAGCAGTCGGATTCGACCGCCAAGGGCACCGGCACTTGGAACTGGAACATTGAGACCATGAAGGCTGACTAAACCCAGTCAAAAGGGGCTGAGGTTGGATGGGCGGCATGTTCTTGGTTTGTATGTGAATATCAACTGATGTCCAGAACCGTTCATTCGACCCTCGCCCCTTTGTTTGACCGCCTGTGCGGTTTCGATGTGCCCCAGGGCAACGGCGTTAACTTAGACGCCCGAGGTTTTCAATATTCTTTGTTGCAAGACCTCTCGAGGATCTTCAACACCCGATGCGACTTGTCTGTCGATGAGTTTCTCGCCTCCGACCAGTTTGTGTTGAACTATGGCATTCCTGCCTTAACGGTTTTTTCCCCCAACTCCAAATCTGACATGGTCAAGCTCGAGCGTTTGCTTGAACATGCCATCACGTTGTATGAGCCCAGATTGACCCAAGTCAGGGTGAAGGCCAGCAACGATGCGAACGACCACAACGCGGTCAAAGTCGAGGTGTTGGCCGCTGTGATTTTTGGTGAGCAAACCTTGCGATTTGCCCCTTCGTTTCACCTCCATCCCGGGCAGCTTGAGGTTGTTGTACAACCTGAAGCCAGTTAAGAACAGACCTTTGAGTACAGCCTGTGGATCACCAAGACGATTTAGTTGACTATTACCGCCGAGAACTCGCCTACCTTCGCGAAACCGGTCATGACTTTGCCAACCGCTATCCTAAAGTGGCGCAGCGCCTGAGTTTCAACGCCTCAGAATCCAAAGACCCCCATACCGAGCGACTCATCGAGTCCTTTGCTTTTTTAACGGCGCGTATCCAACGCGAAATTGACCGCGAGTTTCCCAGCGCAACCACCTCCGTGTTGGAGAATTTGTGCCCCAACCTCACGCAGCCTCTGCCCTCGATGAGCGTGGCGCACATGACCCTGGACCCCAACCAGGGCAAGGTCATGGCTGGCTTGAAGGTGCCCGCCGGCACATCGTTGCAATCTGCCCCGGTGTCGGGGCAAATTTGTCGTTTTCAAACCGCTTGGGACACCGAACTCTGGCCCTTGACGGTCGCCTCCAGCAGCATTGAGGACAGCCGTACCTTGTGCTTGAAGTTTGTGACCCCGTCTGGTGTCGAACTTCAGGAGTTGGATGTGGATGTGCTGCGCCTGCACCTCAGTGGCGACCTCATGACCACCATGCCTTTGCATGACCTGTTGGTTTCTAACCTTGAGCGCATTGAAATTGTGCACACCCGCGGCACACACACCGTGCGTTTGCCACTGGCGAATTTTGTGGCGGTGGGCTATGGGCAAGATGAGCAAATCTTCCCTGTCAAGAACAACCTCAACCCCGCCTACAGCTTGTTGCAGGAGTACTTTTTATTCCCGCGTAAGTTTTTGTTTTTTGACCTGAAAAAGCTCAAAGGCCTTTTGGGGCAGGGCCATGAATTTGTGCTCAAGTTCATCTTCAAGTCCGCAGCGCGCACCCTGGCCTCGGTGAATAAAAACACCTTCAAATTGGGCTGTGTGCCCATCATCAATCTGTTTCAAAGAACGAGTGAGCCCATTGCCCTGGAGCGAAAGCAACACGAGTATTTGTTGATCGCCGATTACCAGCGTGAGTCGTCCAACGAGATTCACTCGATCCAGTCGGTGATTGCTTCTGACCCGGATGCCTCAGAGCCGATGCATGTGCCGCATGTTTTCGCAGCCGACGATCTGGGATCTGAGCACCAGGGCATTTTTTGGTCTTCCAAGCGCGAGATCAGCCTGAGAAAAGACATCTCTGGCACTGACACCTTCATCAGTTTTGTGGAGCGTGGTGACCCCGCCCAAACATCTGGCTCGCCTGTGATGTTTGCCAAGGTGCTTTGCACCAACCGGCACCTGGCTGAGCAACTGCCCGCAGGTGCGAAGTTCATTGGTGAGGCGATTTCCTCGAACATCTCGGTTAAAAACCTCTACGAGCCCAGCGTCCAACGTGACCCGGTGTCGTCTGAAAAATCCAACTTTGCTTTGTTGGAGATCCTGCGCCTCAACCATTACTCCTTGATTGAAGGTGAGGCAGCGCTCGATAAGTTACGCGGACTTTTGATGTTGTTTGCTGGCGAGACAGCCAAGAACCAATCGCAGATTCGAGGGCTCAAGTCTTTGCGTGTGAAACCATCGATTGCCCGCATTGGCCGTGACACCTGGCGAGGCCACTGCATCGGTAACGATGTTTGGTTGGACTTTGATGAGGCAGCTTTTGTCGGTGGCTCAGCCTTGATTTTTGCCGGCGTGCTGGCGAGATTTTTTGCGCTCTACACCACCGCCAATTCCTACACGCGGGTGGGTGTGTTGCGCAACGGAGAGGTGTGGCGTCAATGGCCACCCTATGCGGGTTGGCAATGTCTCCTCTGATCTCGCACCTGCTTGCCGAGCCGTACCGTTACGGCTTGTTTCAAGCCATCAGCTTGCTCGAGCGCCATGCTGCCAGCAAGCCTCATCAGCAAGATGCTGAGGGTCGCGCTTTGGTGCAGCTCAAGGCACATGTGTCCATGGCTTTTCCTTCGGCGGACATCCATGCCATCAGCCCCAGCGAGACCGACCCTGAGCAATTTGAGCTCTACACCCCATTGATGTGCTTGGCCGGTGCCACCGGGCCACTCCCTCAGGTGTTCACCGAGCTGCTGCTTGCCAGTCGCAGAAACAAAGACAAAGCGCCACTGGATTTTCTGGACATCTTCAACCATCGTTTGATTTACCTGCTCTACCAGGTCAAGCAGAAATACCATTTGGCTTTGGGGACACAGGCCCTCAAGCAGCGCCCGGTGATGCAGTTTGTGGACGCGGCGGCCAGTCTGGGTGCCACACACCGTGACCAAGCCAACGCTGTGTGGTTGCGTCACGCGTCTTTGCAGGGCGCAGCACCACGCGCCATCGAGGGCTTGGTCAGCATCTTGCGTGATCGTTTGGGCATCACGTTTCAAGCTGAGCAGTTTTTCGGTGTCTGGTTGAACCTTGCTGTGTTTGACCACGCTGCGTTAGGGGCGCACCCGGTGAGTCGCAAGCTATCTCAGCTTGGCGCCAATGCCACCTTGGGGCAGCGAGCCTGGGATCAAAGTGCGGCCTTTTTGCTCAAGGAAGTCCTCTCGCGCCGGATGTGTTTCATGCCTTGTTGCCTGGGCAAGTGTTACACCGCCAGCTCAAATGGCTGGTGGACCGGCATCAATCGTCGCCCCGCAAAGTGTGCGTGGAGCTGACGATGGACCCGAAGAAGTACAAAGCAGTTGCCATGGGCCGCCAAGATGGCCCCCGGTTGGGTTTAACCAGTTGGTTGTCATCTGCGCGCGCAACATCCACAAGCACCACACCTGAGGCGCCGTCTGCGGCCAAACTCAACCCTTGTCGGTTCTGGCTGACCGATGCCAGCGCCCCTGAGCAGGCTGTTGCCGCTTGAGTCCCGCTCCACACACATCACGACCATGAAAATAGATTTACGGACCTTACTGACCAAACTCAACCCGACGTGCAAGCAGTCGATGCGGCTCGCCGCTGAGCTTTGTGGCGGTCAATCGCATTTCAATGTCGAGTTGGAGCATTTCTTGTTCAAACTCATGGAGGGTCGTGCGCCCGACCTTGAGATTTTGTTCGACGAATTCGACATCAACTACGACAAGGTCATGTCCCAGCTGCAACATGGCTTGGACCAACTCAAGCGCGGCAACAAGGGCACGCCTGCGATGTCGCCTATTTTTGCGCCCTTGTTCCAAGAGGCCTGGTTGTCCAGCTCGGTGTTGTTAGGCCAACAACAGGTACGCTCGGGCACCATTTTGCTGGCCTTGTTGGAGGAAGACAGCGTACGCGGTGTGACGTTTGAAATCGCGCCGCTGCTGCTAGAAATTCCTCGGGACCAGTTGCGTCAGCGCCTGGCCGAGCTCTTGCTCAACTCCAGCGAAGATGCGGGCCAGGTCGTGGGTGTTGCGGGCGAACCCGCCATGCGCTCAGAAAGTGGCGCGCAGTCGGATGTGCAAATGCCAAGTTTGGGCGGGGCTTCTAACTCCAAGACGCCCAACCTCGACCAGTTCACCATCGACCTGACCGCGCTGGCCAAAGCCGGCAAGATTGACCCGGTCAAAGGCCGTGATCTGGAGATACGACAGATCATCGACATCTTGCTGCGTCGCAGGCAAAACAACCCCATCCTCACGGGCGAGGCTGGCGTGGGTAAAACCGCAGTGGTCGAAGGCTTTGCACAGCGTGTGGTGCTCAAGGCTGTGCCACAGAGTTTGCAAAACATTGCAGTGAGAACGTTGGATTTGGGCTTGTTGCAGGCCGGTGCTGGCATCAAGGGCGAGTTTGAAAACCGTTTGAAATCGGTGATTGCTGAGGTCAAGGCCTCTGCGGTGCCGATTGTGTTGTTCATTGACGAAGCCCATCAGCTCATAGGTGCGGGCGGGGCTGAGGGACAGGGCGATGCCGCTAACTTGCTCAAGCCAGCCTTGGCGCGCGGCGAGCTGCGAACCATTGCCGCCACCACCTGGGCCGAGTACAAAAAATACGTCGAGCGCGACCCAGCTTTGGCTCGACGTTTCCAGGTGGTCAAAGTTGAAGAGCCCGTGCCAGATGTCGCCGTTGAGATGTTGCGCGGTGTGGTGCCTACGCTTGAAAAACACCACCAAGTTGAGATTCTCGACGAGGCGGTCAGGGATGCGGTTCGTCTCTCGCACCGCTACATCACAGGTCGCCAGTTGCCCGACAAAGCCATCAGCGTGCTCGACACCGCTTGCGCACGCGTGGCGGTGGGGCAGGGTGGTACACCCCAGGTGCTCGAAGAGGTTGAACAAGACATTGCCAGCGCCGAAGCCCAGTTGCGTTTGCTGCACCACAGCGTGGCCACGGGTCTGGATCGTCAGGCCGAGATCAAGCCTTTGCGTGATGAACTCGACAACCTGAAGAAAAAGCGCGAACAGTTGGTCGACAAACTCTCCTCGGAGCGTCACGCTGTGAACGAAATCCTTGCGCTGAGAAAACTCATCACGCAGGACATGGAGCAGCAAATCAGCGATGACGACGACGATGAACGCGTCAGCCGCTCTGACCAGCTCAAACGCTTAGAGAAAGGCCTTGAGGCCATTCAAGACGACGAGCCCATGGTGCCTGTGTGCGTGGATTCGCGCACCGTGGCCGATGTGATTTCTGGTTGGACGGGCATTCCCGTGGGCAAGATGATGGCCGATGAAATTCACACGGTGCTTCATCTCAAAGACCGGTTGGCCGAGCGGTGGTGGGTCAAAACGAGGCGCTTGACGCCATCGCCCGGCGTGTCAGAACCTTCCGTGCTGACCTGGATGATCCAGGCAAGCCCGTGGGTGTTTTCATGCTGGTGGGCCCTAGCGGTGTTGGTAAAACCGAAACCGCATTTGCACTGGCCGACATGTTGTATGGCGGTGAGCGCAACATGATCACCATCAACATGTCGGAGTTCCAAGAGCCGCACTCGGTCTCTAGCCTCAAGGGCGCGCCCCCAGGGTATGTGGGCTACGGCAAAGGTGGTGTTCTGACCGAGGCAGTCCGTCGCAGGCCCTACAGCGTGGTCTTGCTCGACGAGATGGAAAAAGCCCACCCGGATGTGCTCGAGGTGTTCTTTCAGGTGTTTGACAAAGGCACCATGGAAGATGGCGAGGGCGTGACCATCGACTTCAAAAACACCTTGATTCTGCTGACCTCGAACGCAGCACAAGATGTGATCACCAACGCTTGCCGAGGCGGGCGTCGCCCCACCATGGCCGAGTTGGCCGAGCAGTTGCGCCCGGCTTTGCTCAAGGAGTTCAGCCCGGCGTTTTTGGGCCGCATGGTTCTGGTGCCTTACTTTCCGCTGGGCGATGAGCAAATTGGCAACATCGTCAAGCTCAAGTTGCAAAAACTGGTGGACCGGTTTGCCAACAACCACCACGCCAAGCTGACCTGGGATCCGTCGGTGACACGCCTGATCACCGACCGCTGCACCGAGGTGGACAGCGGCGCGCGCAACATCGACTTCATCATGACGCAAACCATCTTGCCCGAGTTGTCATCGCTGGTGTTGGAGCGCATGTCCATGGTCAAGCCCTTCAGCGCGGTGCACATGAACGTGAGCCCTTTGGGCCAATTTGAATACAGCTTTGTGGACAAACCTTTGAGGGCCATGGAGTGAGAACTGATTTTGTTCAATCCGGCGGTTTCCTGACCATCACGACACCGCTGGGTAGCAACGATCTTCTTTTAGACAGTCTGGAAGGCTCAGAAGGTATTTCTGAGCTTTTCAAATTCAACCTGTACATGCGCTCGGGCAGCACCAGCTTGTCCGCTGCGAGCATTGTGGGGAAAAAAGTCACCGTCACCATGGAGGTGGAGGGCGCGAGCAAGCGCTACATCCACGGCACGGTGTCGCGCTTCATTCAAAGTGGCTTTGATGTGGACTTTGCCACCTACCAAGCAGAGGTGGTGCCGGATCTTTGGTTGCTCACTTTGACCAAAGACCGCAAGATTTACCAAACCAAATCGATCCCCGACATCATCAAGGCGGTGCTGGGTGAGTCTTCCATCACGTTCTCAGACAAAACCACAGGCACCTACACCGCCTTGGACTATGTTGTGCAGTACGACGAGTCTGACTTTGATTTCATCTCGCGCTTGATGGAACATGCGGGCATTTTTTATTACTTCACCTTCACCAGCAGTGGCCACACCATGGTGTTGGGCGATGCCACCTCTGCGCACACCACCTGCACCAATGCCAGCACCTTGAGGTTTTTTCCGCGCACTGGCCAGACCAACCCGATCGACACAGTCTTCAGGTTTGAACATGAAAACCGCGTGGCCCTGAAAAAAGCCACGGTGTCTGATTACGACTTTGCCGCCCCTGCCACGTCGCTCAGCGGTGAAAACAGCGCAACCACCGGTTCAGGTGCTGTGTACGAGTTTGGAACCGGCAGCGCCACGGCCAGCGCCAGCACGGCCACGGCCAAGATTCGCGTGGAGGCCAGCCAAGCTTCGACCTCGCTTCTGCGCGGCGACAGTTTTGCCTACCCGCTAAGCGCCGGGACGAGCTTTACCTTGTCAGACCATTTTGTGACGTCATTGAACGCCAAGTTTGTGGTGAGACGCTTGCACCACACCGCGCGCGATGACCTCTACAGCAACTCTTTTGAGGCTTTTCCAGCCGCAACGCCCTTTCGCCCTCCGATGGTGACCCCCTTGCCTCGCGCTGTGGGCAGCGAAACCGCCAAGGTCGTTGGCCCCAGTGGGGAAGAAATCTGGACTGACAAGGACGGCCGCATCAAGGTGCAGTTTCCCTGGGATCGCGACGGCGCCAACGACGACAAAAGCTCGTGCTGGATTCGGGTCTCGCAGTCACTCGCCGGTGCGGGCTTTGGTGCCTTGTTCTTGCCCAGGGTTGGGCAAGAGGTGGTGATCAGCTACTTGAACGGTGACCCGTCTCGTCCACTGGTCACCGGCTGTGTGTACAACGGCACCCACAGCACACCTGTGAAACTGCCTGACAACCAAACGCAAAGCACCATTGCCACCTGGTCGTCTAAGACGGGCACAGCGGGCAACATCATGCGCTTTGAAGACAAGAAAGACGCAGAGCAACTCTACTTTCATGCCCAAAAAGACTTGCTCACTGAAATTGAAAATGCGTTGACCACCACCGTCAAAGAAGGTGCTGAGATTCACACCCTTGAAAAAGGGGACCGTACGGTGGATGTGAAAACGGGCAAAGAAACCCACAACGTCAAAGGCACCCGCACGCTGGACATCACGGGTGATGAAACGCATAAAAATGCGGGCAAGTTCACCCACACCGTCACGGGCGACTTTGCCTTGACCGTGGACGGCAAACTGAGCATCACCGTGACCGGCGCGGTTGAAATCAAGTCAAGTGCTGCTGTGACCATCGAGGCGGGCACATCCTTGACGGCCAAGGCTGGTCAAGCTTTGACCAACCAAGCGGGCACGGCCCTGACCAACAAGGCAGGCACCGAGCTCACCAACCAAGCGGGCACCAACTTGACCAACAAGGCTGGCGTGAACCTGACCAACCAAGCCTCTGTGCAGCTCGAAAGCAAAGGCGCCATGATTGTGAGCAAGGCAGACGCCATGCACAACGTGGAGGCCGGCGCGATGTTGACCCTCAAGGGCGCTCTGACGCAAATCAATTAAGCCATGGCCCAGGATCCCACCCCACTGACTTTGGAAGCACCAGACCCTGGTGCCGAAGACACCTTGTATGAAGATTTTCATGACAACGGTGAACTCTTTCGTCAAGGCACGCTCAAAGACGGACAGCTGCATGGCTTGGTTCGTGAATTTGACGAGCATGGTGTGTGCCGCTTGATCTCTAACTTCAAACACGGCAAGTTGCACGGGGTCACCAAAATTTTCGACCAAGACAGCAAGCCTGTTCAGCAGTGTCACTACAAAGAAGGTGTAGTGGATGGCGAAATGCGGGTGTATGCCAAAGGCAAACTCATCTTGGTGCAAAACTTTGCGCAAGGTGTGGCCAATGGCACTTGCACCGCTTATGACGCGGCTGGCCACATCTGTACCGAGATGACGTACGAAGACGGCGAAATCGATGGCCCTGCAAAATTTTATTTTGAAGGCAAAGTGGTCAGAAATTCTGTGTACAAGCTCGGGCTTTTAGACGGTGTTTCAAGCGATTACGACCGTGATGGCCGCATCGTTCAAAAGGCCAACTACGAAGACAATGTTCTGCAGGGTTTGTTGACACGCTACTGGCCCGATGGCGGGGTCATGGAAGAGGTGATGTACGCCGACGGTATGCCCGTCGATGTGCCCAAGCGGTTTGACCAAAAGGGCAAAAAGGTTGATGTTCAAGAAGGAACAGCGTCGGTGCTGAGCCGGCTGGAACAAATGGTGAGGGGCAGATAATGGCAAATCAGGTGTGTATGGGGGCCTTGGTCAAGTGCACGTTTGGTGTGGCACCCGGCTCCCTCATGGTGTTGCCCATGAACCTGGTGATGACGAAGGTGCCCGATGCCAACATCATGGACAACAAGCCCATGATGAATGTGTTGCCCTTTGGCATGTGCCAGTCCATGGCCAACCCCATGGTGGCTGCAGCCACCGCTGCCGCGATGGGCGCGCTGGTGCCCATGCCCTGCATACCGATGACGATGGCGCCCTGGATGCCAGGCTCGCCCACACAGCTTTTGGCCAAAATGCCCACCCTGAATAACTCCTCCAAATTGATGTGCATGTGGGGTGGGGTGATTGGCATCGACATGGCCGGACAATTCACGGTAACTGTTAAATAGAACTGGTGCTCAAAATGGAATACAACTTCAGTGTCACGCCTCGCTTGCTCATCATTTTTGTGTTTTGCAGCGTCTTGTTTGTGCTGTGCGTTTTCTTTGCGGGCGCAGAGGTGGGCAAAATTTACGCAAACGCCAATGCAAAAACCGAGTTGATGTCCAAGTCTCAAATCAATGCCAAGCTCAATGAGCTCAAACCAGAGGTGAATGATTTGAAAAAAGCCATTGAAAAGTCGGTGGACAAGCCACTTGAGGCGGTTGAAAAAAAATAACGGCAATGACCATAACCAGCGCATAACAACATGACTGATACCAACCGTCGTCAACTTCTGGTGTCTGCCCTGGGTGGGGCGGCATCTGCCAGCTTGGGTTTGCCTTTGCAGGCAGCCACCAAAGACGCCTTATTGCCCAGTGAGGAAAGTGTGCATGCGCGTGAGTTATCGCGCTTTCTCAAAAAAGGGCAATTGGTGATTGGCTTTCCTGCCATCGATGACTTTCCGTTTTTCTACACAAAAGACGATGAAACCATCGGGATGGAAATTGACTTGGCCAACCGCTTTGCCAAGTCGCTGAATCTTGAGCTGAAAATTGATAGAAGTGCCAAAACCTACAACGATGTGGTGGATTTGGTAGGCGATAAAAAAATTGACCTGGCCTTCCATTTGGTGCCGACATTTCGCCGTGTGCAGAAGGTGTCTTTCACCAATGCCTACATTCTTTTTCCGCACTCCTTGATTGTTAACCGGGTGGAGTTCGCCAAGCTTGGCAACGGCGCAACTTTGGAGCAAACCCTTAAAAACTACACAGGCACCATCGGTATTTTGGCGGGGTCAGCGCAAGAAGAGTTTGCCATTCAAAACTTTCCGAAATGCACGGTGGTGAGGTTCACCACCTGGGATCAGGCCATTGCTGCTGTGACCGATGGCAAGGTGGCTTGCTGCTACAGGAATGAGTTTTACATACGAAAAATTCTCATCAACAACCCCAGCCTGGCCTTGATCTTGAGAGCGGTCAGCTTCAACGACTTGCTCGATCACATGTCGATTGCGGTGAGCCACGACAACAAAATCCTCAAAGAGCTGTTGAATCAATTTGTGTCCCAGCGCTCGGGGCAGCTCAACATCAACGCGGTTTTGAGCCGCTTAGGAAGAAGCTGACATGTCTTTTATTTCATCCGTGAAAGACAAGGTCGAGCATTTGCGCTCAGGGCGCACATTGCTGGTGGCGCTGGCATTGGGTTCGTTCTTTGGCTTTTATTTTCCAGGCCTGGTCGATGGCCTGAAGTTCATTGCCAACGCCTACCTGGATGTGCTCAAGGTGCTGGTGGTTCCTTTGATCCTTTGCGCCATCTTCTTAAACATACAAATCATTTTCAATGACAGATTTTTTGCCAAGAGCAGTGCGCGCGCCATCGGTATTTTGCTGGGCATCTCTTGCCTGGCGTCATTCATTGGTCTCTTGGGTGCGTTTGTGTTTCAGCCTGGGGCCAACATTTCTTTGCAGAGCTTGGGCAAGATCGACAAGATCGTTGGCGCTGACTTTGTGGACCAAGTCACCCGGCTCGATTTGTTTTCGGTGCAGACGGTGGCAACGCAACCTTGGCTGGACCGCTTGGTCGAAGCGGTGGTGCCCTCGAACATTTTCTTGGCTCTGGCGCAAGGCGAGATCATCAAAGTCGCTATTTTTGCGATCTTGTTTGGCTTTGCCATTGCCTCGGTACCCAGCCGTTTGACAGACGGTTTCAACCAAAGTTTGCAGTCGGTGTTGGCAGCCTGTCACAAGCTGAGCGCTTTGCTGCATTACTTCATCCCAGTGATTGCTTTCATTGTGGCCGCGGACATCTCATCGCAGGTGGGGACGGATGCCCTGGCCGTGATGTCCAGGTTTGTGGTGGCTTTTTTGTTGTCCATCTTGGTCATTTTTGTGATGTCTGTCTGGGTGCTGAAGGATCGTTCGCAACTGTCGTACCGCGAAGTGGTGTCGGCTTTGCAACCCAGTTTGGCGGTTTCCTTGACGACCGCTCAGCTCAGCACGGCTTGCATCCCGCAAATGGTGGAAACACTCGCTGTGCGTTTAGGCTTTAGTCGAGACCGTGTGGAGTTGCTCGTGCCCCTGGCTGCAACATTTGTTCGATCTGCCCCGATTCTTTTCTTCTCCTTGGCCGCTGTGTTTGTGTCGCAAATTTATGCCCACAGTTTGAGCGCCTTTGATTTGCTGCTGATATTTGTTTTGGCCATTGGTCAGGGTTTTGCATCTTTGGGTTTGCGCGGTCAACATAAGCTGGTTTTGCTGGCTGTGATTTGTAACCCGCTGGGTTTACCCAATGAAGCTGTGTTGATGTTGCTGTTGGCGGTGGAGCCCATTTGTGAAGTGCTAGGAAGCATGGTCATGGTGGTGTCTCAGTGCGCAGCGGTCGCCATGATTTGTAACAAGCCCGTGCGACTTTAAAACCATGCGAAAAAAATCTCGTTTGGGGTGGGTGGAGCATCCGGCGTTTTACATGGGCATGGTTGTGCTGGGCGCTGCCACGGGCTGGCTGGTGCCATCGGCAGCTGAATGGTTCAATCCGGTTCTGAAGATTTACATCAACCTGCTCAACCTGTTTGTTTTCCCGCTGATCATTTTGTCCATCATTTTTGGATTGGCTCAGTTTTCAGCTTTACCCAGGTCGCCCCAGCGCTTCTTGATTGCTGTGGGTTTGGGTTTGCTGGGTTTGTTGGTTTGCGGTTTGATTGCCGCGCTGGTGGGTCTTGTGTTTGCACCCGGGCAGGGCATTTCATCGGAGCTGCGCTCGATGATTGGCAACCTGTCTCTTGCCAAAGACCCGGTGTTGTCCATTCCCTATGCCCAAGCCCCTGATGCATCTGCTGCTTGGATGCCCGGACAGTTCATTCCTTCCAATATTTTTTATGCACTGGCCTACCAATCATTGGCTTTTGCCATGGTGGGTTCCTTGATTTTCGGTTTTGGTTTCACATTTCTACCTGCACCAAGCATCAAGTCACTTTTTGAGCACCTTGAGGTGATTTATATATCGCTCGAAAATCTGATCACCATCGTCAACAAAAGCTTGCCAGTGGTGGCAGCCATTTTTGCGGTGAATATATTCAGTGGTATTGGTCAAGGCTGGTTTGGTCTGGTGACCAATTTCCTGTCGCCTTTTTTATTGGCCATTGTTTTGGCTGGGTTGATGGATTTTTTGATCATTGCCTACGTCGCAGAAGCCAAATTAATGACCGTGGTCTCAGCCTTGTCGCGAGCGCTGGTCATTTCTTTTTTGGCAAGAAACCCCGCAGCAGGTGTGCCCGAAGTCATCACATGTTTGTGTGACAGGTTTGGTTTTAAAAGAAGTTTGGTTCGCTTCTTGGCGCCTCTGTTTCCCATATTCTTTAATGCTGGCGAGGTTATTTTCTTCACCTTGCTCTCGGTTTTCGTGGCGAATGTGTATGACCAAACACTCA
>Ga0256308_1000069_pt1 | contig 13793 bp, 2 predicted proteins | sample ColtaT_2_FD_183675 | JGI IMG/M metagenome (GOLD analysis project Ga0256308, IMG submission 183675) | Metatranscriptome of freshwater microbial communities from Columbia River, Oregon, United States - Colum_Atlam_RepC_8d (Metagenome... | ecosystem: Environmental > Aquatic > Freshwater > River...
AGCAACGCCAACAAATAATCATCACACACACACGTCACAATCAAAAAAAACTGAATAACAAAAAAGTGGTAAAAGCAACGCCAACAAATAATCATCACACACACACGTCACAATCAAAAAAACTGAATAACACAGCACACGTGCTCATTGCTTGGACGCCCCGCGCGACGGTGCAGTCTCTCTCGCCCGCTGCTGCGCCTGAGGCAGCGAACGCAGCGGGGCAAGGTTGGGCAGGAGGTTCGTGGGCAAACGCTCATCCAAGATGGTGAAGCATATGGCCACGTGGTGGCCGCACATGGTGGGCCACTGATGACAGAGAGGAAGCGAGAAGAGGGGAATTGTGCCGCCGGCAGTCGACGACGACGCACGGCGGTGGCTGCTCGGCGCAAGCAAGCAGCGATGGTGGGCAGGAACAAGGCCAAAAAATATTATCTGCAGTGACCCCGCAGACATGGCGGCACGAAATGTGACGTCCAGACGGTTTGAGTGGACGCAGCAGCATTCAGCGCGGTAGAGAAGTAATGACAAGCCACAGCAGAAACGAGCGGAGGTTGCAAGCATTGCTCTTGTGTGTGTACACTGTTCAGTTGAGATTTGTGTGTGTGTGTGTGGAACGAATATTTAGTGTTGGCGTGTGCAGAGGACTGCGCGTTGGGTTGTGTGCGGCACTACATCAGCGCCAGGACGGCAGCGACAAGCAGCGCCATCAGCACCTGCACAGTGCTGGCGGCAGCTGGTGGCGGTGCGTTGGTTGGCGCGGGCGTCGCCACTGGGGGCTGTGGTGTGGGCTGCGGTGTGGCGGTGACGATAGGTGCAGCAGCGGAAACAGACGACACACGCGACACGTCGATCGAGAACGCTGCAACCAGCTTCGGGTCTGTCGTCAGCACGCTGGTGGCGATGGACGCGAGCTGGGTGTACGCCGCAACAATGTCGTTGGTGTTGGTGCCGGTGAACCCGACTGCCTTGGACAGCGAGAAGCTTGCCTCAACTTGCACGCTGTTCGACGCCAGGGTATCGGTTCAGCAGGAGTGCGCGGCTGTTGCTGCTCGGGCACACGCACTGGTAAACAAACGGAGGGCAGTTAACGTTTCGCGTTGTGCAAAGGTTCTGAGCACCGCACACGCTGGAGCCCAGGTCGGCGTTGCCAAACAGCGGGTCGACTTCGCAGGCGGTGATGGCGATCACCTGGTTGGCGTTGTCCGCGTTGAGGAACGCCACGCCGTTGGCGTTCATCGAGGTTGCAAGCAGCTGCGCGAACTGTGTGGCGTTGAACGCGAGGATGGACGGTGTGTTGGTGCCGATCTTCACACGGGGTGCGGCTGCCTGTGCGGCTGTCGACGTGTATGCGGAGGCAGGTGCGCCTGTTGCGCCGATCTGCACTGGGCGGCTCAGCGCTGTCACGGACTGAAGGCGCGAGTAGCACGGGTTGTCGTTGGTCTCGCCAGCGTTCAGCAGAGCAGCGGGGCGTGACTTGGGGCACGAGAAGCGCACACGCACGCGAGTGTGGTTGCCGCTGCCAGAGAATATCTCCGTCGAGCCGTAGAAGCCGATGTAGAAGCGAGCAACACCGCGATTCACGCGGGCGTACAGCGGCGCCACGGTGGTGTATGCGTCGGGCAGGGCCAGTGTTGCGCGCGAGTTGGTTACGTCAAGGTCAGCCATCAGCACGGAGTTCGAGTCGCCGATCACAGCCTGGTTGTTGACGTCAGCAACGAAGACGCTGACGTTGACTGGCTTCAGTGCGGAGCCGTTGAGGTACTGCGTGTTGGTTGTGTTGTCGGTCAGCAGTGTGTACGTGGTGTTGGGCAGCGCGCAGTCGCTAGCGCAGAACGTGCCGCTGGACGGCGAGAAGTTCGTCGTGTTGATCAGGATCTTCGACAGCGCTTGCACAGTCACGAGGTACTTGCGCGTGGCCTTCACGGTGCTTGTGGACTCGCTGGGAGCAACGGACAGTGAGAAGGTGCCCTCGGTTGTTGATGTCCAGCTCAGGCCGTTGAATGTTGCCTGACCGGCGCTGAGCCGCGCCGACGCAGCGCCGCTGACAAACGAAATGGGGAACGCACCACTGACTGTGGGCTCCACAACCCACTGCACGGCAAGGTTGTTGCCAGCCTCAGTCGTGCGCGCCGCAATGTTGGGGGCAACGCTGACAAGGCCAAGGGCAACCCACGAGGGGTCCAGGCTGTCCACAGCCTGCACGCCGAACGATGTGTTTGCGGCGGTGCCAGCAACCGTGAAGTTCCACGACGACACGGCGAAGCGTGGCAGGTCAGTCGTCGGCAGGAAGCGCAACATTGTCGCGGCAATCGTCGTGTCAACAGCGGCGGAGAGGGCAGTTGCGCTGGTGCCGGTGATCGTTGGGGTTGTCGAGCTGGCCACAACGCGCACGCGCACTGGGCGAGCGCCGGCAACGGTCGTTGTGTTCGAGAATACAACCGAGAAGTTGAACCCGCCATACAGCGCCTTAACGGTGTTGCGCGCGGCAATGCTGACTGGAAGATCGTACGCTGTCGTTGCGGGCGCGGCAGTTGCGACGGCGGCAGCTGCAAGGCCGGCGGTGGTCGTGTCCACAAGATTGATGTTGATCGCCTTCACGCTGTCGCTTGCGCGCGCAACGAGATCCGTTGTCACAGCGTCGATTGTCAGCGAGGTCGAGTCGTCCTGGCTGTCACCAGGGCAGTGCACGCCGTTGGCGTCAACAATCTTTGCCTCGAACGTGTATGCCTGTCCGGTGCGCAGCACAGCGCCGCCGAACTTCGACGTGACGTTTGTCACCATCACAACACGCGCGGGTGTGCACACGCTTACGGTGCCAGACGCGTACGTCGGGCTGTTCAGCACTACGTTCGCAGCTGTCTTCACGCTGGCAGTGAACCCGCACGCGTACGATGTTGGCGTCGACTTCCATGTCACAGACGCGGTTGCGGTGCCATCGGCGCCAAACGTCGCGGTCACGACGCTGGACGTCGGAGCGTTGGTACCGCACGCGCTGAAATCAAGCGACAATGTGCATCCAGTGCACGCAACGGCAACATCGCTCGTGCTGTCGAGCGGGTTCACGCCACGTGTGGCAACTTGGAAGAACGTGCGGCGCCCAGCAGCGCCGAAGTACGGGCCGGAGCCGAGGCCACCGCCGTTGTCCAGTGCTGTTGGCCGCACCCAAACCCACTTGGTTGCGCTTACGGCGCTCACGGTCACGGTGATCACCTTGCTGCAAGTCGTGCATACGCCAGACCCAGTGCCAGCTGTCAGCGTGATCGAGCACTGCGTGTTAGCAGCGGTCGCGTCAGCGAACGTCAGCGCCAGCGTGCTGATGCCAAAGGACAGCTGTGTTGTGGTCTTCGATGTTCCCGACACCAGCGCAGGGCAGCCGGTGCCAAGAGTCGCTGTCACGACGTTGTTAGCGCTGCCCACAACGTACAATGCTTGCGTGCTGTCAACAGAGCGCACCAGCCCGACGGTCACGGTCAGCGGCACCTGCGCAACGGCGCTGGTCGCGGCCGTGGCAGCGAGCACCAGCTGTGTGTTTGACGGCACAATCGACACGGTCGGCACGGGAAGATTCAGGCCAGAAGGAACGGCGCTTGTCACGGTCACGTCGTCAGTGGAAGTGAACAGCGGCATGCCGATGTTGACCGGGGTTCCGAACGCAACCTGCACGACGGCGCGGCCGTCGGTGATTTGCGACGCACCGGTCAGGAACGTGCCTGTCTGTTTGGTTGCATCTGAGTCGGCGGTCTGGAATCCAACAATGCCGGTGGGCTTGAAGCCGCCAGCAGCCTTGCCGTCGGCGCTCAGCACAGCGCTCATGGCAACACTCGGCGTGCTTGGGCACTGGAACGGCAGGCTGAACGCGCAGCTGTAGCTGTAGCCACCGAACCAGCGATCAATGAAACCGTCGTTGTCCGTGGCAAGCAGCGTGAACGCGAAGTATGTCGTTGTCATTGGGTACGACTGTGTGTACGCTGCGCTCGGTGCGCCGTTCAGATCAAAGCGGAGGTGCGTGGCGACGGTGTGCACGTTGAGGCTCATCGAGTCAGTGCCGATGCGCAGGGTGCACTTGTCGCACGTCGAGAAGAACGAGATCTGGTGGGCCTCGGCGCGGTCCGTTGTCCAGCTGCGCACAGTCACAGCGCCGCCGTCGCCGTTGGTCACGTTGTCGACGATCTTCGTCACAGTCGACACAGACGATGCATTGGTGGTCGCAACGCCAGCGTACACGATGGGGTTGGTGGCCTCGCCTGCAAGCTCGGAGCCAAGGTGCCAGATCGCAGCGCCAACGCTGAACTTGCGCTGCGCGTAGCGCGGGCGCCATCCAACGAGCACTTGTTGCGTCTGAGCAGTCACCACGCGGAATATGGTGTTGGCGGTGGCGGCGTTGTTGCGAACAACGAACGACGAGCTTGTAGTCCCAACAACACACGCCACCGTCACCTGGCAGCTGGCGCACGTGCGAGTGAACATGAATGACAGCGTTCCAGTGCCAGTGAACGACGAGGTTGCGCCGTGGTGGTCGGTCAGCGAGGCGCCCTTGCTACTGCGCAAGATGCCGCCGTTGCCGGTCCACCACCAGTTTGCGGTTGTTGTGCCGAGGATCTGGTTGTACGCATACGCGGCCACGACGGCAGTGTTGTCGGCGACCTGCAGGCGGCCTACATTGCCAAATGCGCTCAGCGCAAGCGTCACGGAGTCAGCAACAGTCAGCGTCTGCTTCACGTCCGACAGAGCGTTTGTCACGACCAAACGATGGGCAACGGCAATACCGGAGACGGTCAGAGGGAAAGAGAGGACAGTCAGGCTGCCAGGGTTGTTGTTCAGGTCGGCATACAAGTCGTTCTGCGTGCTAGAAGGCGCAAGTGTGAACGACAGCACACAGCTCTGGCACGGCGCACTGAACGAAACCCACACAGTAACGCGGCCGTTGTCAAGCTGCACCTGCTTCGAGCTGGAGCCCACAACGGTCATCGTGCCACCGTTGTTGCACCCAACCCACGAGGCAAGGGCGACGGTCACCGTACCGCCGGCGGTCCACACCCTGCGAGACGCGCTGTCAAGTACCTCAGTGGTCACGGGGAATGCAACGCCAATCGGGATTGTGTTGGCCTCGCGCACATATGAGAACGCGTGCTGGTCAAGGGTAGCGAACTGCGGGTATCCGCTGGGCGGGCACACGGTATCCGATGTTACGCTCAGGCACGCGTACGTGGGCGCGTTGCTGCATGCGGACTCGGCGGTGGTGTTGCGCACAACAAATGACTGAGGCTTCTGCGGGCCGCGCCACACAAAGTTGTTGGTGCTTGTGATACCGGTCACCGTCACGCCGCTGGCGTTTGTCGTGGCGGTCGCAGCAAACTTGCCGTTCAGCGACGGGATCGTGCGCACGTTGTTGCTGGTGTCAACGGCGTAGTAGTTGCTTGGGTTGACGCCCTGCAACAAGAACGACGTAGAGGCGAAGCCACTGAACTTTGTGATCGCGTCGACAACGCTGGAGCCGGCAGCGGGGATCGTCTGCGACACGCTTGTTGTCTTGTCGTTTGCGCAAGCGACGCCAACGCACGTCAGCACTTGGCTACCGATCGACACGGCAACGCTGTACGCGTTCAGCACATCAACTTGCATACCAATGTTGGCAGACGTGGTGCAGGTCGTCGACGTGCCACTGACACCGCAGATAGGCTCCTGCACAGTCGAGTCAAGCGGCGTCGCGGCAGCCTCTGTCACAACCACGTACATCTGGATTGGCGTGTTGGTGCCGGCGTTGATCGTTGTGGCTCCGCGAGGGTCGCATGTTGCCTGCAGCAGTCCAATGCTCTCCTTGGCGTAGCACGATGACGTGGACGTCGTCGTGGTCGTGTCGAAGCACGCGGTTGCGAACGTCACAAGGCCGGTCGTTGCCGACGTCGACCCGGCGGCCCAGGTCTGCCAGTAGTTGTTGCGGTACGGGCTGGTGCCCTTGACAAAAGCAAGGCGGCGGCCAATATTAGTGTCCAGCTGGATCAGAATGTTCACGGACACAGTGGCGCTGATTGACGCAACGGTGCTGCCATCGCTGATCAGCTTCGTTGTCAGGAGGTCAGTGCCCTTCTTCACGTCAAACGTCAGCATGCAACCAATGCAGTACTTGTCGAAGGTCAGCGCGTATGTTGGTGCGGTGGATTGTCCAAGAGCGGCGCTGGTTGCGCTGCCCACGGTCACGGTCACAACGCCTGCCTCAGCGGCCTCGCGTGTTGTGGTGACAACAGGGCTGCCGTCAGCTGAACCGGTGGTGCCTGTCTGGCACGTGGAGTCAAGTCCGCCGGTCGTGGTACCCTTGCATGATCGGATCACAACACCGTATCCAGTTTCGACAATCTGCGTTGTGCTGATGGCGCGGCCGTAGTGGTCATACACGCCAAAGCCGAGAGTCAGCGCTGTGGCACTTGTCGCTGAGGTGCGCTGGGCGGCAACGGTCACGGCGTTCGACGGGAGCGTGGAGATTGTGTTCATGCCGGTGGCGCTGGTCACGCGCAGGGCGGCAATGTTCTTACGCTTGAACACGGTGAACGTGCCCATCGAGCATTGGCCATTCGAGCCGGTTGCCCAGTAGCCAGCGTCGTTGAACTTCTGTGCGACGAAGCGCAGGCTGAACGTAGTCGACTCCGCGGTCGCAGTTGTCGCGCTGTACGACACGGTGAAGCAGAACGTGGCGGCGGAACGCACAAGCGGGCGGTAGCGGCGGCGGTCAACGTTGTTGTTGGTGTCGGTGATAGTCACGCCACCTGCGTCGGCGAAGTACAGCACCCAGTTCGTTTCATACAGTGTCTTGACGTTGTTGGCATTGACGGCCTCAACGTTAATGCAGATCGGTGTGTCCTCATAGATCATCGTGCCGACGTTGTTGCCGGCAGTCGTGGCGTCGAATGAGAACGGGCCGCTGATCGTGCGCTGCGCAACAGGGTTGTAGTTGCCCAGTACGCCGGTCGTCGTGCCAGCGAGCGTGCAGCGCAGCTTCTTCGTGCTGGCTTGAGCGACAAGGCTTCCCATTGTCAGCAGGTCCGCACCCCAGTCGCTCAGCACCTGCATGTTGCATCCAGAAGTGCATGGGCGCGACAGAGTCACGGTCTGCAGCACGGCTACGCCGAGTGAAGCCTTGGCGCTCACAAGCGACACACCGAGGCCGCCGCCAAGCGCTGCGACGGTTGTCAGATTGATTCCGGCGGTCGAGGTCATGCCGTTACCGCTGTCAAGCACAGCCAGCACGTTGCCCTCGAAGTACTCATCAGCATCGCCGAACTGGTCCTTTGCGGTCACGCGCACCAGCCAGCCGTTCTCGACGCTCGATCCAACACCAGAGCAGCTCGAGGCACCAGAAGTCAGCGTCGACGCGTCGTAGCCAACAGCTCCGTCGTCAGCCCAGCACTCGCCGCGCAGTTGCGTCGCAATGCTGCGCACGGGAGTCGTGATCGACGTCACGCCGCCAAGATTGGCGCCACCAAACTGGAACTGGATCACACACCCGCCCTTTGAGCGCTGGCAGCCCTTGGAGTTCTGCAGGCGGAACGTCACCATCTGCTTCACGCTGGTGAACGACACGGCGGTGAACGCGTTGGTGCAGCTCTCGTCGCTGCACGTGCCAATCACGGCGTTGCCCGCGGCGCTGAGCGCATCGCTGACAATCGTGATTGCCTTGCTGGTGTCAAGCAGCGTCGCAGCGGTGATGTAGCTGGACACGCCGCCAGCGGTGCCCACGGCACGCAGAGTCACAGTGTAGAACTGTTGCGCGACCAAGTGGTAGCCGTTAGCGGCCGTCAGGGCAGAAGACCCGTCAAGCGCGGCGCTGCCGCCAGTCCAGTAGCCGGTGGCCATTGTTGGCTCCCAAGAGGGCACGAGCGCCGTGCGCACAAAGAAGTCAGGATTGGCATCGGGCTTCACGGCGGTGATCGACTTCATCACTGTCGCGTCGGCGTAGATGTCGACGATGTGCACGGCGCTGATCACAGGGCGCAGCACCGTGATCACAGCGGTCACGTTAAACCCGCTGACACCGAACGACAGCGAAACGGCAGTGTTGGTGGTGAACAGCGCTCCGTTGGTTGCGGCAAACTCGAACTGGGTGTCAAGGAAGCCGTTGGCAATGTTACCAGCAGCAGCGGCTCCGGTCAGTGACGACGCGCCGTTCATTGTAATGCCGATCCCGGCAAAGTTTGTCGGGGTCACGGTCACGGCGTTGGTTGCGGTGTACGCAAGCGAGTTGTCAGCAGCGTACGCGGCCAGACGCACGACGCACTTCGCGCCAAGCTGGCACGTGGCGGGCGAAGCGACAATTTGAACGCGCGATATAGTCGTGGGAATCACGTCGAATGTGCAGCTGCGCGAAGCGCTGATGCTTGTTGTTGGCGTCGAGAATTGCATCTGGCACCCGCCCGAAGGGCACGCACCGATGGCAGCGAGCGTGAATGTCACCTTACCCTTCTCTGTGTACTGGCGCAGGTTTGACGCGGACCATCCGTAGGTCGGGGCGTCAGCGCTCTTGCAGCTGCCGCCAGTGTTCTGCATCGGCAGGGCCTTGGTCGTGTCCGCGGACACAACGTCGATCTCGTTGGCGTACGTGCCGACAGAGAAGTCCATCTTGTTGTTGTTGGCATCGGCGACGAACACGGTGATGTCGAATGTCGACCCGGTCTTCAGCTTACGCGTCATGTTGAACGGCGGGCACGAGTCGATCACCAGCTTTGCGGGCTGCGAGTTGACGAAGAACGACGAGCCACCACCGGTGGCGGACGTGCCGACGTTGTCCAGCTGGTACCAGTTGGAGCGCACGTACGGCTTCGGCGTTTGCGTCGCGGACGCTGTGTTGTTGACCTTTGTCTCCTGCGAGCGGAACACGCACATCTTGAACCAGCCGCTGTAGCCAGACAAGTTGGCGCTGGACAGCCACCACACAGTCTGCCCAATGGAGCGGATCGCCTGCACGGTGTTGGTTGCGGAGTTGTTCAGCGCGAGGGACGCGGTGCCAACGACGTAGTTGTTGTAGCTGTTGACGGCGCCGCACACATCGCTGCGGTTCACCATGTACACGGTGTCGTTGTTGGACAGACCGCCCTGCTGCTGGTTGTTGTAGTTCCACGAGTCGGTCACAGTCACGCTCTGCGAAGTCAGGTCGGCCATGAACGACATGCGGTTGGGCACAACGGTCAGCGGGTTACCCACGGCAGCGCTTGCGGCGCTCACCTGCACCCAGGCGTCAGTATTGGCACGTCGGTAGCAGACAAACCACTTGCCGCTGGTGGGGAAGTTGAGGTACAAATCGCCCTGCGATGTGCCCGACGACACAGACGCGGCGCCGGTGGCGGCGCTGGGGCTCAAGCAGTCGGCACCAGGGACGGGTGTCCACACGCCAGCGGGCGTCTCGACAGCCGCCTGGACAAGCTTCCAGGAGTCGCTGGTGCTTGAAGAGAAGCCGCTGGCCATCGACACGCTGAAGTACGGCGTGGTTGTGCCGCTGCTGACCTTCATGCTGCTGACGCCGCCAAGCACAAGGCTTGAGTAGGCAACGCCGGTGGCATAGTTCGTCTGCACCCCGTCTCCAGGGTCCTGGCCGAGAATCTGAGAGTTGACGGTGAAGCTCGAGATGCCGCTGGCAACGGGCAGCACGCCGTTGGGTCCAAGACCATATTCGAGGAAGCCAACGGGGGCCTGCTCGACCTCGAACCACACGCCGCTGGAGAACAGCCTGTAGCACACCTTCATCTGGTTGGTTGTAGCAGTGTAGGGCAGCGTCGTGCGCAGGATCGAGAAGGGCGCGATTGGGTCGTTGGCGGGGCCAAGGTCAACCACGCCGTTGGTCTTGACTGTTGAGTTGGCAGCCGCAAGCTCAAGGCCAACGTGCTGTGACGTCACACCGTTCGGCACAACAGCGCCGGCTCCGAAGCACGGGTTGACGTCGTCGATGAGCTTGGCGCTGTCGCCGAGGGCGCTGGTGTTGAGCGCGTAGTTTGCATTTGCCAAGAACTTGAAGGTTGTCACGCCACCAAGCGTCGGCTTCGACTGTCCGGTGTACACGACGCCTGTCGTCACCACGTTGATGGTGGCCAGCTGCTGCCAGTTCTGCGTGGCGGTCGTGGACGTGGCGCGCGTCATCAGGCACACCTTATACGCTGTCGTCACTGTCCCGCGACCAAGAACGTTGGGGAACACCATGTACGCACGCGCTGACGTGTACGTCGCTGCGGGCGATGCAAGCACGGCGTCGGTGTCGGTGTTGCCAACAATCCGCGCTCCAGCGCGTGTGTTCCCGGCGGCGCCGGCAAAGCTGATGTAGTTGTTGTACAGCGAGTTGGTGCCAGCCGCTTCGCGGTCGCAGCCGCCAGCAGCGTCGGGCACAAGCTTGATGAGGTCGGTGGCGACAGTGATCACGTTAGTCGTCGTGCCAGTGATCGCGATGTATCCGTAGCTGCCGCCAACTACTTGCGGGTAGTGCGACACGCTGGCGCTGTACGCTGGGCGCTTTGACACAGTCAGGAAGCTCAGCTGCCCGACATTCACCGACGGCTGAACCTCAATCCAGTTCTGTGAGAACTGCTTGTAGCACACCTTGTATCCAACTGGGCGGCTGCCAACGAACTGCGGTGGGATCGTCATGAAACCAACAGCGCCGTTGTCGTAAGCGATCAGGCGAGAGTTGTCCTTGCTGTTGAATGACGTGTATGGATAGCGGCCAGCAATGCTGTTGACGGTTGGGTTAACCAGTGTCGACGCACACGCAGTGTTGTCGGCCGTTGAGGCACAGTAGATGCCAAGGTCCCACACGCTCTGCTGAGCGTTGAAGTTCTGCAGCACATACTGCTCACCAGCTGTTGTCGGCGCTCCCCACACGTTGTCGCAGAACACCTCCTTTCCGCGCGTGGTCGTGTTGACGACAACGCGGAACACGTCACCGTCGCCGTTAATGTTGTTGTTGGGCACTGCGTTCAGCGGGTTGGCGATGCTGTTGGCACGCTTGAATACAAAGCGGCCCCACGTGCCCTCGCGGTAGTCGTACAGCTCGTACGTCACGGATGGCGCAGGTAAGGGGCTCAGCAGCCACATGTTCAGCGACGTCAGTGTGCGTGGGTACTTGGGGTCGGGGAGCATGTTCCAGTTGTTCACGCCCTTCTTGAAGCACACGCGGTACTGACCACCAGCGGCGGGCACGCGCACGTAGAACGAGATGCGGAAGCGCAGCGTGGCATCATCCTCGGAGCTGCCGCGGCAGTTGGCACACGACTCGGATCCGCCGCACTGGCCAACGGTGCACTCCTTTGCGCCAGGGTTTGTGCTGAACGCGGCAGAGCGCCCGGCGTCAACGTAGCAGCTCTGCGTGTATTCGACGATCTTCAGGGCAGCACCTGCAACGTTAGCATCCGCAACGCTGCTGTCGTAGTAGTTCAGAGGCAGAGTGTTCAGGTCGCGCACCGGGGACGTCACAACAAGCTCGCCCCATGTGGCTGCGGACGTGTCGTTCATGTGGTACGTGTAGTTCATCTGCGTGTAGTCGGCAATCGGCATGAATGTGAACGCTCCGGCTTTAAGCGCGGCGCCAACCGGCGTGGCGCCGATCGGGATCTGGCGCCAGTTGTTGGTACCGACCTGGCGGTAGCACACACGGAAGCGCCCGGCCTTAGGGAAGCGCACGTACGCCCACACATCCGTCTGCGAGGAGCCGGACAGCGCCCACGCACTGAACCCGCTGCGCGGGTTACCACCTAGGTCACCAGATGCGCTCGGGCCGTTGTCCCACTGGTCGCTCAGCGAGCACGTCGTGCCGGTGCAGTAGGTGCCGCTGCTGACAGTGCAGCATTGCGTCGAGGGGGCGCCAAACAGCGCCTTTCCGGAGTCACCGAAGTTGTCAGCTGCGTGGTACCAGCAGCCGCTGCTGGTCAGGTACGTGCCGGCGTCCGGCTGGCCCAGGAAAAACTGGTCGAAGCGATACTCCCCGCTTGTTGTCAGCGTGTTGTACGAGTACGTCGAGCGGATGCGGTTGCGAGTGTCCCACACGCTGGACGACGTAGGCGACGCGGCGGCGGACTCTTTGACCTGCAGGTTAATCGTCAGACGGGTGCCGTCAGCGCGCTTGTACACGTCGCCGTATGTCATTGTCGTGGCCGCAACGGTAAACGCAGTGTCAGGCACAATGCGGAACAAGTCACCGCCAACGGTCGTGAAGAACTCACGCGTCGACGAGTAGTCCCACTTGGTGGCGAGGTTGGAGTTCAGTCCGCTGCCGCTGATCTTGATTGTGCCCCACGAGCCGGGGGTGGTGTCAATCGCGGTCCACGTGATCGCATTGGTCACGGCAACGGTGGTAAGCATCGTAGTGCGCGACGCGCATGATGGAAGGGGGTTTGTCAGGAATGAGCCAATGCTCGCAAGGCAGGACGAGTCCTTGTACAGCTTGAACCACACGGGCACGGGGTTGACCAACTGGATGTCAGCGGGCGTGAACGTCACGTTGATGACTGCCTTGCGGTAGGCCTCGGGCGAGAAGCAGATGTCGTAGTCGCCAGCAGCTGGCAGGCGGGTGTACCCAACAAGCGCCTCTGAGTTCTGCACGCGCGTGCGGGCGGTCAGCGTCGCGAACGTCGCGAACGGGTTCTGCGCGTTGGTACCGGTCTTGAACACTCCCTCAGCGATGGAGCCCTCGGCAACGCACGCTGTGTTCATGAATCCAAAGTTGGTCGCGCTGATGGCGTTCGACCCGCAGTACTGCTTCGCGTTCGTGTCGTCACGCATTGCTTTGCCGCGGTTGTTGAAGGCGTCGGATGACGAAGACATCTTCTCGTAGGTGCAGGGGAACCCGGCAGGCACAAACTTCATCTGGTCGCCATACAGCCCGTCAGCGCCGATGGCAAACTCGGTGGGGCTGAACTTGCGGAAGTTGTACACCGCGAAGTCGGGCGCAGCGGTCGTGCCAACGCGAATCGCGGCGAAGTCCCCAACTTGCATCGAAGACGCCCCTTGCCACACGTACAGCGGGTCGCGTACGTACTGCACGCCGATCGTCTGGTCGAACTCCATCCACCCGTTGCTCTCGGTGTCAAGTCCGCGGGTCATTCCCTTGCGGGTTGTGTTCTTGTCGGTCGTGTCCTTGATGCAGGCCTTCCACGGAAACGGCGGCGCGGTGAACGTCACGTACCCGCTGAACGCAAGCTCGCGGCCCCACGCAGTCGAGCGGGAGCTCATGCCCCACGACTCTTGCCACACGTCTGTCTGCAGGTTGCACAGAATCTCCGTGCCGCTGCTGGCGCGTGAAGCAAACGCGGGAACAATGCGCACGCGCACCCCGGACGGGCCAGAGATGTTGAACGCAGAGAAGTTGAAGTTTCGTGCGCCCAGGTTCAAGCCGTAAATGGTGGTGAGCGGGAAGTGAGCAAAGATGCCCTTGTTGCGACGGAAGTTCTCAATCTGGAACAGAGTCGTCGACACCCGCAGGCGGGCCTCCTGGCCAGCGAACAGCCGCGACGAGTTGGAGAACGGATACACGTCAACGCGGAACTTGTTGCGCGACGGGCCGCCGACAATGGATGAGCTGGCGCGCAGATACGGTGCCTTGAACAAATTGCCTTTCTGGTAGCTCTGCGCGGCGGCAAGCGACGCCACGACGGCGAGCACAACCAGCACAGCTCGGATCGTCAACATGTGCTGCTGAGTTTTCTAAGAATGAAGAAAATAAAGGTGACGAAAGGTTCTAAATTCCTGAACGAATGGGCGGGATGACCTTTTCAGGCTGCTCGCACCCTCCACTCAAGGTAAAAAAATAATACTCAATAAAG
>Ga0256308_1000074_pt1 | contig 13476 bp, 9 predicted proteins | sample ColtaT_2_FD_183675 | JGI IMG/M metagenome (GOLD analysis project Ga0256308, IMG submission 183675) | Metatranscriptome of freshwater microbial communities from Columbia River, Oregon, United States - Colum_Atlam_RepC_8d (Metagenome... | ecosystem: Environmental > Aquatic > Freshwater > River...
GCGACAGCTTTCTTGCCATCAAGCATAAGCACGTTGACAAACTTTGAGATTTCAACGCTATGGTAAAGCGGATCAGGAAGAATTAAACGCTTAGGAACTTCACGACGACGTGGCATATCAACTCCATTCAGCTTGAGCGCGGTTTTTAAGGTACGCGCCCGTGGACGGCCGAACAATGCAATCGGGTGACTGCACGGGCGGTCCGCTTACTGACGCTTCACTTCACCCCAAATCGTTGTAAAAGGGAATTTCAGTGATGCGTCCGACACGCGGCTTGAGTGGCACGAAGCACCTTGAGCTCATCCCAAGACTTAGAGCCAATCAAACCGCAACGACTTTTAGCCCTTCTTGGGCCGCTTCGCACCGTACTTGGAACGCGACTGCTTACGGTCTTTCACTCCTTGCAAATCGAGCGAACCACGTACCATGTGGTAACGAACACCGGGCAAATCCTTGACACGACCACCACGGATCAGTACGACCGAGTGCTCTTGCAGGTTGTGGCCTTCACCGCCGATATACGAAATGACTTCAAAGCCATTGGTCAAACGTACCTTTGCAACTTTTCGAAGCGCCGAATTGGGCTTTTTCGGTGTGGTGGTGTAGACCCTCGTGCAAACGCCGCGGCGCTGCGGACAGTCCTCAAGCGCAGGGCTCTTACTCTTTGTGACAGCGGTCTCACGACCCTGTCGAACCAACTGGTTAATGGTGGGCATGGATTAACTTTCCTTGCGAACAACGAAGGAGAGCGAGTTCGCCCCCCAATTTTTGGAAGAAAGCCTTAGACTGTAACGCATGACGCTTCACGACGCAAGCCCGTCGCCGGAAACTTCGGCGGCAGCCGCATCATTTTGCTGCGTTGCTTCGTCTTCAAGTCGCTGTAGTTCGGCAGCAGCTTCAGCCGCGGCCATAGCACGTTGCTCGGCCGCCTCGAATTTCTCTTTGTCGAGCCTAGCCCGGTGAAAGGCAAGCCCGGTGCCTGCGGGAATCAGGCGACCTACGATGACGTTTTCCTTTAGGCCGCGCAAATCATCGCGCTTGCCCATGATGGCAGCTTCCGTGAGCACGCGGGTGGTTTCCTGGAAGGACGCCGCAGAAATAAAGGAGTCGGTCGACAATGAAGCCTTGGTAATACCGAGCAATACATTGTCGTAGTGCGCTATCCGTTTGCCAGCTGCAACCGCTTTATCGTTTTCATCAAAGAGCTCTGAGCGTTCGACTTGTTCGCCGGTAATGAAAGGCGTATCGCCTGGATCGGTAACCTGCACACGACGCAGCATTTGGCGAATAATCACCTCGATGTGCTTGTCGTTGATCTTGACGCCCTGTAGGCGGTAAACATCCTGCACCTCATCAACGATGTAACGCGCAAGCGCTTCAACGCCGAGCAAACGAAGAATGTCGTGTGGATCGGCTGGTCCGTCGACAATCGACTCACCCTTATTCACCACTTGACCGTCGTGAACGAGAACGTTTTTGTCTTTGGGAATCAGGAACTCGTGGGCCACGCCTTCGGGCTCGGTAATGACCAATCGCTGCTTACCTTTGGTGTCCTTACCGAATGAAACCGTACCGGTTACCTCAGCAAGCATGCCCGCATCTTTCGGTGCACGCGCTTCAAACAATTCAGCGACGCGCGGCAGACCCCCAGTGATATCGCGCGTTTTTTGCGATTCGGTAGGAATCCGCGCAAGCACCTCGGCACGACCAATGCGCTGCCCATCCTTCACCATAATCAACGCGCCCACGGGGAAACCGATGGTTACCGAGTGATCCGTGCCAGGAATCTTGACTTCCTCACCCTGATCGTTGATCAACTTCACCTGAGGGCGAAGCGCTTTAGCAGCGGTTGAACGCCGCTTAGCGTCGATCACAACCAGCGTTGAAAGACCCGTAACTTCGTCAATTTGCTTTGCGACCGTCACGCCTTCCTCAACACCTTCGAACTTCACCGTACCTTCGTACTCGGTAATGATGGGTCGTGTGAGAGGATCCCAAGTCGCAAGTTGCGCCCCCGCTTTGACCGCTGAGCCGTCGCCCGACAGCATGACGGCACCGTAAGGAATTTTATGACGCTCACGTTCACGGCCGGCATCATCAGCAATCAATACCTCGCCCGATCGCGAGATAACGACCGCCTCGCCCTTGGAGTTATTAACGACTCGCATCGTACCGGTAAAACGAACATGCCCATTTGACTTAGCCTCGACCGCCGAAGCAACGGCCGCGCGAGATGCCGCACCGCCGATGTGAAAGGTACGCATAGTGAGCTGAGTGCCAGGTTCGCCAATCGACTGTGCTGCGATGACGCCAACAGCTTCACCCGAGTTAACGAGCACCCCACGGCCGAGGTCGCGCCCGTAGCACTTGGCACACAAGCCATAGCGGGTTTCGCAGGTGAGCGGGGTACGCACGCGCACTTCATCGATGCCCAATCGCTCGATCTCATCAACGGCGTCTTCATCAAGTAGACTGCCGTTTTCAAAAACAGTGGCCTGGGTTTCCGGGTGTACGACATCGCTTGCAGCAACACGGCCCAAAATGCGATCGCGCAATGGCTCAACCACTTCACCACCTTCGATCAAAGCCTTCATCGACACACCTTGATCGGTGCCGCAGTCATCTTCGACCACCACCAAATCTTGAGTGACATCAACCAAACGCCTTGTGAGGTAGCCAGAGTTGGCTGTCTTTAGCGCTGTATCAGCGAGACCTTTTCGAGCACCGTGGGTCGAGATGAAGTACTGCAATACATTTAAGCCTTCGCGGAAGTTTGCAGTAATCGGGGTCTCGATGATCGAGCCATCGGGCTTTGCCATGAGACCGCGCATGCCTGCGAGCTGTCTGATTTGCGCTGCCGACCCACGTGCGCCGGAGTCCGCCATCATGTAGATAGCGTTAAAAGACTCCTGATCGACGGTCTCGCCCTTTCGGTTGACTGTTTTCTCGGTGCGCAACTGATCCATCATCGCCTTGCCAACTTCGTCGCCAGCGCGGCCCCAAATATCAACCACTTTGTTATAGCGTTCGCCCTGGGTAACTAGCCCTGAGGTGTACTGCTGCTCAATTTCTTTAACCTCTGCTTCGGCCTGGGCAAGAATCGATGCTTTTTGCGGCGGCACAAGCATGTCGTCGACCGCGATCGAAATACCGGCCCGCGTAGCAAGGCGGAAACCGTTTTGCATGAGTTGGTCGGCAAGAATGACGGTGTCGCGAAGGCCACAGCGGCGAAATGAGGCGTTGATCAGCCTTGATATTTCTTTTTTCTTGAGCGGTCTATTCATTAGATCAAATGACAGACCTTTGGGCAAAATCTCTGACAACAGGGCGCGTCCCACCGTCGTTTCGACCCGGCGCGTACGCGCCGTCGACTCGCCGGTTTCACGGTCTCTGTCGTATTCCTTCAAACGAACCGTGATTTTGGTGCCTAACTCAACGACCCGGTTGTCATAGGCCCTGGCAACTTCAGAGACATTTGAAAAGGCCATACCCTCGCCAAGCCCGTTGATTTTCTCGCGGGTTGTGTAATAAAGCCCAAGCACGATGTCTTGTGAAGGAACGATCGAAGGTTCGCCATTAGAAGGGAAAAGCACATTGTTTGAAGCAAGCATAAGCGCACGCGCTTCAAGCTGCGCTTCAAGCGACAAGGGCACATGAACTGCCATTTGATCGCCATCAAAGTCCGCATTGAATGCAGCACAGACCAGAGGATGTAATTGAATAGCTTTACCTTCGATCAAGACCGGTTCGAAGGCTTGAATACCCAAGCGGTGCAGTGTTGGTGCGCGGTTAAGCAGTACCGGATGCTCGCGAATCACATCTTCCAAGATATCCCACACAATAGGCTCTTGGGCTTCAACATACTTCTTGGCTTGCTTGATGGTGGTCGCAACCCCCATGATTTCAAGCTTATGGAAAATAAAAGGTTTAAAAAGTTCAAGCGCCATTAACTTGGGCAAACCGCACTGGTGCAGTTTCAATTGCGGACCCACCACAATAACCGAGCGGCCTGAGTAGTCGACACGTTTACCCAGCAGGTTTTGACGGAAGCGTCCGCCCTTGCCCTTGATCATGTCAGCAAGTGACTTTAATGCGCGCTTGTTTGCGCCAGTCATTGCCTTGCCACGACGCCCGTTGTCGAGCAAGGAGTCGACCGCCTCTTGCAGCATCCGCTTTTCGTTACGGACGATGATTTCTGGCGCACGCAGCTCCAGCAGTCGCTTCAAACGATTGTTACGATTAATGACACGACGATAAAGGTCGTTGAGGTCGCTGGTTGCAAAACGACCGCCATCGAGTGGAACCAGGGGACGAAGCTCAGGAGGAAGAACCGGTAGAACTTCCATCACCATCCAGTCTGGCTTAATGCCAGAGCGCTGAAATCCCTCCAAAACCTTTAATCGCTTCGCAATTTTCTTGATCTTAGCTTCCGAGCTAGTTTGCTCGAGCTCACGACGCAGGGTTTCAACTTCGCGATCGATATGAATCGAGCGCAACAATTCGCGAATCGCCTCAGCGCCCATCAGGGCTTGGAATTCATCGCCATATTCTTCAGTCTTTGCAATGTAGTCATCCTCAGTCATCAACTGAGCACGCTTGAGCGGTGTCATCCCAGGCTCAACCACCACGAAGGCTTCAAAATACAAAACGCGCTCGATATCACGCAGGGTCATATCGAGCACCATGCCCAGTCGCGAAGGCAGGGATTTCAAGAACCAAATGTGAGCGGTCGGGGAGGCAAGCTCGATGTGGCCCATACGCTCGCGACGTACCTTTGCGAGGGTCACTTCCACACCGCACTTCTCGCAAATAACGCCGCGATGCTTTAAGCGCTTGTACTTGCCACAAAGACATTCATAGTCCTTGATCGGACCAAAAATCTTGGCGCAAAACAAACCATCACGCTCGGGCTTGAAGGTCCGATAGTTGATCGTTTCAGGTTTTTTAACTTCGCCGTAAGACCAGGATCGTATCTTGTCCGGCGAGGCCAGGCCGATGCGGATAGCATCGAAATGTTCGTCTTCTTGAACCTGTTTAAACAGGTCGAGTAACGCATTCCCCATGGTGATTCTCCTTGGCAAATACCGGATCAAATACGCTCGAGATCGATATCGATCCCAAGCGAGCGGATTTCCTTCACCAAAACGTTGAAGGATTCGGGCATTCCTGCGTCAATGGCGTGCTCGCCCTTGACGAGATTTTCATAGACTTTAGTGCGTCCATTCACATCATCGGACTTCACCGTTAGCATTTCCTGCAAGGTGTACGAGGCACCATAAGCTTCGAGTGCCCAGACCTCCATCTCACCGAAGCGTTGGCCACCGAACTGCGCCTTACCACCTAAGGGTTGCTGGGTTACTAAGGAATATGGACCGGTTGAGCGGGCATGCATTTTGTCGTCAACCAAATGGTGAAGCTTGAGCATATGCATGAATCCCACCGTGACCCGACGATCAAAGGCATCGCCGGTGCGCCCGTCATGGAGCGTGACCTGGGTCTTCGTCTTATTGAACTTAAGCATCTCTGTATGTGGATCATCGGATGGATAAGCTAAATCGAGCATTGCGCGAATCTCCTCTTCCGATGCACCGTCAAAGACCGGCGTGGCAAAGGGAACGCCCCTGGCCAGGTTGCCAGCCAATTCAATCACTTCGTCATCGCTTAGGGCTTCGATCTGCGCCTTTTGGCCATGAACGTTATAAAGCGCTTCAAGTTTTTGGCGAAGCTCCTGGGCATTGGCGTGCTGCGTCAGCAGCTTGCCAATCCGCAAGCCAATCCCTTTGGCCGCCCAACCTAAGTGTGTCTCGAGAATCTGACCCACATTCATGCGCGATGGCACACCGAGTGGATTCAGCACGATATCGACCGGGGTGCCATCGGCCATGAAAGGCATGTCTTCCACAGGAACGATTCGCGATACCACGCCCTTGTTGCCGTGACGGCCTGCCATCTTATCGCCAGGTTGTAGACGACGCTTGACCGCGAGATAAACCTTCACCATCTTCAGCACGCCTGGAGGAAGCTCATCGCCTTGGGTGAGCTTTTTGCGCTTTTCTTCATAAGCCAAATCGAACTGGTGGCGCTTTTGCTCGATCGATTCCTTCAAAAGTTCGAGCTGGCTTGCTGCAGACTCGTCTTCTAGTCGAATATCAAACCAATGATAGCGCTCTAAATCTGCAAGGTATTCTGCCGTAATAAGCGCACCCTTAACCAATTTCTTAGGGCCCCCATTAACAGACTTGCCGACAAGCAATCGCTCAATACGCGCAAAACTGTCGTTTTCGACAATCCGAAGCTGATCGTTTAGGTCTAAGCGAAAGCGCTTTAACTCATCATCAATAATCGACTGTGCCCGCTTATCACGAGTAATACCTTCACGCGTGAAGACTTGCACGTCGATCACAGTACCACTCATCCCCGATGGGACTCGTAGCGATGTGTCCTTCACATCGCTTGCCTTTTCACCGAAGATCGCACGCAGCAGTTTCTCTTCGGGTGTGAGCTGGGTTTCGCCCTTGGGTGTGACCTTACCCACGAGCACATCGCCAGCGTGGACTTCGGCACCGATATAAACAATGCCCGAATCATCGAGTCGCGACAACTGCCCCTCAGAAAGGTTTGAAATGTCGCGCGTAATCTCTTCAGGCCCAAGCTTGGTGTCGCGTGCCAGCACCGATAGTTCTTCGATATGTATCGATGTATAACGATCGTCTGAGACGACTTTCTCGGAGATGAGGATCGAATCCTCAAAGTTATAGCCGTTCCAGGGCATGAAGGCGACCATCATATTCTGCCCAAGTGCCAGCTCGCCCAAATCGGTCGAAGCACCATCGGCAATCACGTCACCTCGTGCAATGACATCGCCTCGGCGAACAATCGGCCGTTGATTGATATTGGTGTTTTGGTTTGAACGGGTATATTTGATAAGGTTATAAATATCAACACCCACCTCGCCGGCCACGGTTTCATCATCGTTGACCCGGATTACCACACGATTGGCATCGACATAGTCGACAACACCGCCCCGATGCGCAGTGACTACAGTGCCCGAGTCAACCGCACAAGTCCTCTCAATCCCGGTTCCAACTAAAGGCTTTTCAGGTCGCAAGCAAGGCACAGCCTGCCTTTGCATATTCGATCCCATCAGTGCGCGGTTTGCATCGTCATGCTCAAGGAAGGGAATGAGAGAGGCAGCAACCGATACGATCTGGCTCGGCGCTACGTCCATGTATTGAACGTTGGCTGGCGAGGTCAACTCGGTTTCGCCACCCTTTCGGATCGACACCAACTCACCGGTTAGCCGACCCTGTGAATCGATCTCTGAGTTGGCCTGAGCAATGACATAGCGCCCCTCTTCAATGGCCGACAAGTACTCGATCTCATCGCTTACTTTGCCCTCATTGACTTTGCGGTACGGCGTTTCCAGAAAGCCGTATTCGTTTAGTCGCGCATAAAGCGCTAGCGAGTTGATCAAACCGATATTGGGACCTTCAGGCGTCTCAATCGGACAAACCCGGCCGTAATGAGTCGGATGAACGTCACGGACCTCAAAGCCTGCTCGCTCACGGGTCAGACCGCCAGGACCCAGTGCCGAAACACGGCGCTTGTGGGTTATTTCCGACAGCGGGTTGGTTTGATCCATAAATTGGGACAATTGACTTGAGCCAAAGAACTCGCGAATCGCTGCCGAGATCGGCTTCGAGTTGATGAGGTCGTGGGGCATCAAGTTTTCGGTTTCAGCCTGGCCGAGTCGCTCCTTGACAGCACGCTCCACCCTCACAAGCCCAGCCCGGAACTGGTTCTCTGCCAGTTCGCCAACACAGCGGACGCGACGGTTGCCGAGGTGATCGATATCGTCGATTTCACCGCGGCCATTGCGCAAGTCGACCAAAATGCGGATGACTGCCAGGATGTCGTCATTCACAAGGGTCATAGGCCCAGTAAGCTCATCGCGACTGACACGGCGATTAAATTTCATACGGCCGACCTTGGACAGATCGTAGGTCTCTGCGCTATAAAAAAGACGATTAAACAAGGCCTCCACCGCATCTTCGGTCGGTGGCTCGCCCGGGCGCATCATGCGGTAGATCGCAATTCTTGCAGCCAGTTGGTCAACGGTTTCGTCGATACGAAGCGTTTGAGAGATGTAAGGACCTTGATCGAGGTCATTCGTATACAAGGTTTGAAACGCTTGAACACCAGCATCACGAAGTTTGCCGAGCAACTCCTCGGTCATTTCATCGTTGGCCTTGGCCACGAGTTCGCCGGTGTCAGCAACAATAACATTGGTTGCCAGTGTGCGACCTAGGAGAAAGTCTTCGGGGACACTAACGCGCTTGACACCAGCCTGATCAAGCTCACGAATATGCTTAGCGGTGATCCGCTTATCTTTTGCAACGATCAATTTACCATCACGGTCATTGATGTCAAAACGGGCAATCTCGCCGCGCAAGCGATCAACAACCAAATCCATCATCGCACCTTCTGATTGAAGGCTAAAGCTGTCGAATTGGAAATACTCGGCAAGGATTTGCTCAGCGCTCATGCCGATCGCCTTGAGCAAAATCGTCGCCGGCATCTTGCGCCGACGATCTACACGAAAGTACAAAATATCTTTCGGGTCAAACTCAAAGTCGAGCCATGATCCGCGATAAGGAATGATGCGTGCCGAGAAGAGCAATTTACCTGAGCTATGTGTCTTACCACGGTCATGTTCAAAGAAGACGCCTGGCGATCGGTGCAACTGCGACACGATGACCCGCTCAGTGCCATTGATGACAAACGAGCCAGTGGGCGTCATCAAGGGCAATTCCCCCATGTAAACCTCTTGCTCTTTAATTTCTTTCACGGTCTTGGGTGATTCACGATCCATGATCACCAAACGAACCTTCGCCCGCAGCGGCGCAACGTAGGACAGGCCGCGTTGCTGACTTTCCTTGATATCAAATGCCGGAGCACCGAGGTTGTAGCTGACAAACTCGAGCCTTGCCATGTCGTTGTGAGAAACGATCGGAAAAATCGACCGAAATGCTGCCTGCAAACCGTCGTTCTCTCTCGCTGATGCTGCGATATCAGCCTGCAGAAAATGCGTGTAAGAAGCAATTTGCGTAGCGAGCAAATAAGGCACTTCCAGCACGGCGCGACGCTTAGCAAAACTTTTGCGAATGCGCTTTTTCTCGGTGTACGAATAAGCCATGGACAATCCCCTCAGTGGCATCGGGCATGAAAATCAGAAACTTGCATAAGGTCCAAGACAGAGGCTCGGCCCAACACAGGATTCTTAAAAACGGTTTGTAAATCGTCCTCTACAAACCATGAAGACAACAAGACCCAAAACCTCATGTCGGCCGACAAGAGATTTTGGGTGATAGCAACAATGCGTGCGGTCACGCAATGGACGTGCGAAAAATATCGATTACTTGAGTTCGACTTTCGCGCCTGCATCCTCGAGTTGCTTCTTGAGCGCCTCGGCGTCTGCCTTGGAGATGCCCTCTTTAACGGGCTTGGGTGCGCCGTCAACCAAGTCCTTGGCTTCTTTGAGGCCAAGACCTGTTGCTGCACGGACCACCTTAATGACCTCCACCTTTTTCTCACCAGTGGCAGCAAGTACGACGGTGAACTCAGTCTTCTCTTCAGCAGCTGGCGCTGCGGAGGCAGCAGCAGGTGCTGCTACGGCTACAGCTGCGGCTGCAGCTGAAACGCCGAACTTCTCTTCAATCATCTTGATGAGATCAGCCAGCTCCAATACGGTCATCGAGGCGATAGCGTCGAGGATTTGCTCTTTAGACATAATGAAAACTCCGAAAAATTGAGATGTCGATTTCGTGTTGCGATCGATAAAGCGATGAATCAAGCCTCTGCTTTACGCTTTTCTTCAAGCGCAGCAAGCGTGCGAACGAACTTGCCAGGTACTTCGTTGAGGGTGCGAGCGAACTTTGTGACGGGTGCTTGCAAGGTTCCCAAAAGGGTAGCCAGCAATTCCTCACGGCTTGGCATATTGGCTAGTGCCTTCACACCTTGCTCGTCCATGACATAGTTCGGCATTGCGCCTGCCTTGAGCACGAGCTTGTCGTTGCCCTTAGCAAATGCACTCAAGACTTTGGCTGCAGACACTGGATCGGATGACATGCCGTACATGAGCGGTCCGACCATTTTCTCGGCCAAACCCTCAAACGACGTGCCCACGACAGCGCGGCGCGCCAGCGTGTTCTTGAGAACGCGCAAATAAACGCCTTGGGCTCGAGCTTGCTTGCGCAACTCGGTTAAGGCGCCCACACCCAGACCACGGTACTCAGCAAGAATAATCGCCTGGGATTGCGCCACTTGTGCACTCACCTCACCGATTACAACTGCCTTTTCACTTCGGTTAAGACCCACGGTCTAGCTCCTAATAGGGACTAAGGTACGGATACCCTTCGTCCGTTGCTAACACGGCGACCGAAATCGGAACCAAAACTCCACGCTGTTCACCCTGAGGTGGAGCCAACGTGCAGTCGTGACATCCTTGCTTCAGGACCGCCATCTGCGCAGGGCACCGGCTTTCGCTGGCCATTGAGGTCGAACTCCACCCCCTGCGGTCTTTGACGACTTGCCGCACGCCAGCAAAGCTGACTTGCGACAACCCCAAAGTCTCTACGTATGCTCAGGCCTTTGCCTGAGCACTAAATGCTGAAACATCAAGCTTGACGCCCACGCCCATCGTGCTAGACAAAGCCACCTTGCGTAGGTAAACGCCTTTGGAAGTTGCTGGCTTGGCTCGATTGAGAGCATCGATAAGCGCACGCAAATTCGTTGTGAGCGCGTCCTCGGCAAAGGATGCCCGACCAATGGTGCAATGAATGATGCCGGCCTTATCAGTCCGGTATTGCACCTGACCTGCTTTAGCGTTTTTCACTGCAGTCACAACATCGGGCGTAACCGTACCCACCTTGGGGTTTGGCATCAGGCCTCGAGGACCAAGAATCTGGCCAAGTGTACCGACAACGCGCATAGCGTCCGGCGAAGCAATGACCACATCAAAATCGATCTGGCCTGCTTTGACCCGCTCAGCAAGATCCTCCATCCCGACAATCTCTGCACCGGCAGCACGTGCCTCATCGGCCTTAGCACCGCTTGTAAACACGGCTACGCGAACTGATTTACCGGTTCCAGCTGGCAGCACGACCGAACCACGAACAAGCTGATCAGATTTCTTAGCATCGATACCAAGCTGTACCGCGACATCGATCGATTCATCAAACTTCGCTGTGGCACAGGATCTCACCAGCGCGAGACCATCGGACAAGGGGTAGAGCTTTTGACTGTCCAACTTGTCGCGAAGCGATTTTTGGCGTTTAGATAAGCGTGCCATCACAGACCCTCCACCACAATGCCCATGCTGCGTGCCGAGCCTGCAATCGTACGGACCCCTGCCTCGAGATCTGAGGCTGTGAGGTCAGGCATTTTCAATTTAGCGATGTCTTCAACCTGGGCGCGGCTGATCTTGCCAACCTTCTCGCTATGCGGCTTTGATGAGCCTTTATCCACCTTGGCAGCCTTCTTAATCAGGATACTGGCTGGGGGCGTCTTCATGACGAAGGTGAAGCTCTTGTCTGCAAAGGCTGTGATCACAACGGGAATCGGCAGCCCCGGCTCCATGCCCTGCGTTTGGGCATTAAAAGCCTTACAAAATTCCATGATGTTGAGGCCACGCTGACCGAGGGCTGGGCCGATTGGTGGCGAGGGATTCGCTTTTCCTGCAGGAACCTGCAGCTTGACATAACCAACTACTTTCTTTGCCACGATGGCTCTCCTTTATGAGTTCAAACGCAGGTTCAACAGGCTCGCTTAGCTCGCATCAACCACACATGCCGCTCTGCTCATTGCCCGTCTACTACGGCTCCTCAGACACAAAACAGTCAAAGCTTCTCAACTTGACCGAACTCAAGCTCCACCGGTGTTGCCCGACCAAAAATCGTGACTGACACCCGAAGACGACTTTTCTCGTAGTTCACTTCCTCGACACTGCCATTAAAGTCAGTGAAAGGACCATCCTTAACACGTACCATTTCACCGACCTCAAATAAAACCTTGGGCCGAGGCTTCTCAACACCTTCTTGGATCTGGGCGAGAATTTTCTCAACATCCCTATCGGGGATCGGCGTGGGCCGGTGTCCGCTACCACCGACAAAGCCAGTAACTTTGTTGGTGTTTTTCACCAAATGCCACGATTCGTCGGTGAGATCCATCTCGACAAAAACATAGCCTGGGAAAAACCGGCGCTCGGAAATCGTTCGTTGACCGTTTTTCATTTCAACCACCTCTTCGGTGGGAACCAGAATCCGGCCGAAGTAACTTTGCATGCCGGCCCGATCGATCCGCTCCTGGATGGCACGCCCCACACTTTTTTCCATGCCGGAGTAGGCATGAACCACATACCACCGCTTGCTCATCAGCTTTTCCATCCCAGGATGAGACCGTACAAAACCCACTCGAGCGATTTATCAACGATCCATAAGAATAAGGCCGCAATGACCACAAATCCAAAGACCGTTAGCGTCATTTGGACAGTCTCTTTACGATCTGGCCACACAACACGACGCGTCTCAGCCCAAGCGTCTTTTGCGAATCTCAGGAACTGCTGACCTTGCACTGAGGTGTAGGCAACGCCCGCAGCGGCAAGAAAGCCAGCAATAACCACCAAAATCCTCAGGGCAAGCGCCTGGGACGCCAACCAATAAAATCCGATTAATCCTGCCAGCACACAACAAGCCGCGGCAATCAGCTTGGCGTGGTCGGCAGACCCCGGCTTTAACTCCTCTTGCTGACTTGCCACGATGCGATGCACCTAACCTTTTGGATAAGCGACCAAGCTCAGCAAACCAAGCTTGGCCCGATGACTGGCAGGGGCAGAGGGAATCGAACCCCCAACCTGCGGTTTTGGAGACCGCCGCTCTGCCAATTGAGCTATGCCCCTAAACATCTCTGGTAAACCGAACGCGAGCCGAGGCTCGCATCTCCAGTTACGGGAACAGACCGATCAATCGAGGATTTTAGCGACGACGCCTGCACCGACGGTGCGACCACCCTCACGAATCGCAAAGCGCAATCCCTGCTCCATCGCAATCGGCGCAATCAAGGCCACCGTCATCTTCACATTGTCCCCAGGCATCACCATCTCCGTGCCCTCGGGTAAGGTCACCGCACCCGTCACATCCGTCGTCCGAAAATAAAACTGCGGCCTGTAATTGTTGAAAAACGGCGTATGCCTTCCACCCTCTTCCTTGCTCAACACATACACCTCACACTCAAACTTCGTGTGCGGCTTGATCGACCCGGGCTTGGCCAACACCTGACCCCGCTCCACATCCTCCCGCTTGGTGCCCCTCAACAACACACCAACGTTATCCCCAGCCTGACCCTGATCGAGCAGCTTGCGGAACATCTCCACCCCAGTGACGATCGTCTTGACCGTGGCCTTCAAGCCCACAATCTCCA
>Ga0256308_1000075_pt1 | contig 13450 bp, 8 predicted proteins | sample ColtaT_2_FD_183675 | JGI IMG/M metagenome (GOLD analysis project Ga0256308, IMG submission 183675) | Metatranscriptome of freshwater microbial communities from Columbia River, Oregon, United States - Colum_Atlam_RepC_8d (Metagenome... | ecosystem: Environmental > Aquatic > Freshwater > River...
AATAAAACAAGTAGTGTATAAAAAAAAGGTCTTATGATTAGTTAGAGTATTAATCAACAAGCCAAATTAATTCACATTCAATCAAATGACCAAAACAGATTTAAATAAAAAAGCTCCAATAGTGCTATTGGAGCTTTTAATTAAAATAAAAACGTAGCTTAAACTCGTTCGAGTTTGGAAGCCATTAATTGCTCATACTCCGATTTAGAGCCAACGATTAATTTATCGTAATCTCTTAAACCTGTACCGGCAGGAATCAAATGGCCTACAATAACGTTCTCTTTCAAACCATTAAGTGTATCAACTTTTCCAGCTACAGCAGCTTCATTAAGTACTTTGGTAGTTTCTTGGAAGGATGCAGCAGAAATAAAGCTATCTGTTTGTAAAGAAGCTTTTGTTATACCCTGTAATATTTGTTGAGAAGTCGCAGGAACAGCATCACGTGCTTCAACGAGTTTCATATCACGACGTTTCAAAGAAGAATTTTCATCTCTCAATTTACGAGCTGTGATAATTTGACCGGGTTTCAAATTTGAACTATCACCTGGATCAACAACAACTTTGCGTCCGTAAATCCAATCGTTTTCCTCCATAAACTCTGCCTTGTTTACAATTTGGTGTTCAAGGAAATTGGTATCGCCTGGATCAATAATATCCACTTTGCGCATCATCTGACGAACTATTACTTCAAAATGTTTGTCATTGATTTTTACCCCTTGCAAACGGTAAACCTCTTGAATTTCGTTCACCAGATATTCTTGAACCTTGGTTGGACCTTTTATAGCCAAGATATCGGTTGGTGTGATAGCGCCATCACTTAATGGAAGACCAGCCTTTACAAAATCATTTTCCTGAACAAGAATATGTTTAGTCAGAGGGACAAGATATTTCTTAACTTCTCCTGTACGGCTTTCAACTATTAATTCACGGTTACCCCTTTTAATTTTTCCAAATGTTACTATTCCATCAATTTCAGATACCACTGCAGGATTGGATGGATTCCGTGCTTCAAACAACTCCGTTACGCGAGGCAGACCGCCAGTAATATCACCACCTTTGCTTGCCGATCTTGGAATTTTAACAAGGATATCTCCGGCTTTAATTTTTGCTCCAGCATCAACAACAATGTGCGCTCCTACTGGAATATTATATGATTTTAAAACTAAACCATTTCCTACCACCCGAATGGCTGGATTTTTGGTTTTGTCGCGGCTATCAATAATAACTTTTTCTTCAAATCCCGTAGTAACATCACTTTCACTTCTAAAAGTAATCCCCTCTTCGATTTGATCATATTCTACTTCCCCAGCTTGGTCTGAGATAATAACCGCATTATAAGGATCCCATTTACACAATAAATCACCTTTTTTAACTTCAGAATTAGGCTTTACATATAAATTAGAACCATAAGGGATGGTAGCTGACGTCAGTTGGATACGCGTATTTTTATCAATAATACGCATTTCAGCAGAACGACCTATGACAATATCAAATTTCTCTGCATTTATATCATTGCTTTCACCGGCCACTGTTCTTAATTCATCAATCTCAACAATACCGTCGTATTTAGCCTCGATTTTTGATTCAGAAGCAATACGCATGGCTGCACCACCGACGTGGAAAGTTCTCAATGTTAATTGTGTTCCAGGCTCACCAATGGATTGTGCTGCAATTACACCGGCAGCTTCACCTTTTTGAACCATTTTTCCGGAAGCCAGATTACGACCATAACATTTTGAACAAACTCCGCGACGGGATTCGCAGGTTAGCACAGAACGGATTTCTACTGCCTCTATGGGCGATTCTTCAATGTGACTTGAAATTTCTTCTGTAAATTCTTCACCACTATTGATAATTAGCGCACCTGTTTGAGGGTGATAAATATCGTGGACCGAAGTACGACCTAAAATTCTGTCGTACAAAGATTCTACTTCTTCATCATTATTTTTTAATGCAGTTGCAACGAGGCCTCTTAATGTTCCGCAATCAGGTTCTGTAATTATGACGTCTTGAGCGACATCCACTAGACGACGGGTCAAATAACCAGCATCGGCTGTTTTCAAAGCCGTATCGGCCAAACCTTTACGCGCTCCATGTGTCGAAATAAAGTACTCAAGAATCGATAAACCTTCTTTAAAGTTAGAAAGAATTGGGTTTTCAATAATTTCACCACTGCCAGCTCCTTTCTGAGGCTTAGCCATCAAACCACGCATTCCAGCCAGCTGACGAATCTGCTCTTTAGAACCTCTGGCTCCCGAGTCAAGCATCATGTAAACAGAATTAAAACCTTGCTTATCATTGGTCATTTTACTCATTACCACTTGGGTCAAGCGGCTATTCGTATGAGTCCAAATATCGATAATCTGGTTGTAACGCTCATTGTTAGTAATAAAACCAGCTTCAAAGTTATTCTGAACTTCAGCTACCTGATCATCGGCTGTTTTAAGTAAAGTTTCCTTTTCGTCAGGGATAATGACATCGCCTAGATTAAAAGACAAACCCCCTCTAAAGGCGCTCATGAAGCCTAATTCTTTAATATCATCCAAGAATTTTGCTGTGGTAGCGATACCCGTTTTCTTCAAAATTTGGCCGATAATATCCCTCAGTGATTTTTTGGTTAATAGTTCATTGATATAGCCTGCTCCTTTAGGAACCACCTGATTAAATAAAACACGACCTACGGTAGTTTCGATTAACTTATTAACCAATTCACCATCTTCACCAAATACATTTACCTTAACCTTGATCCAGGCATGCAAATCAACTTTCTTTTCATTGTAAGCAACGATTACTTCTTCTGGAGAATAGAATGCCAGTCCTTGACCTTTAACTACGACATCAGACGCAGTTTTCTTTCCTTTAGTCATGTAGTACAAGCCCAAAACCATGTCTTGAGAAGGAACCGTAATTGGAGCACCATTAGCAGGATTAAGGATATTGTGCGAAGCCAACATTAATAATTGGGCTTCTAAAACAGCTGCATGACCAAGCGGCACGTGAACAGCCATTTGGTCGCCATCGAAGTCGGCATTGAAAGCTGTACAAACTAATGGGTGCAATTGAATGGCCTTACCTTCAATTAATTTAGGCTGGAAAGATTGAATACCTAAACGGTGAAGCGTTGGGGCTCTGTTAAGAAGTACTGGATGACCTTTCAGAACATTTTCGAGTATATCCCAAACTAATGGATCTTTTCTATCAACTATTTTCTTTGCAGATTTTACCGTTTTTACTATACCTCTTTCAAGCATTTTACGAATGATGAAAGGTTTGTATAGTTCTGCTGCCATATCTTTTGGCAAACCACATTCATGGAGTTTTAATTCTGGACCAACAACAATAACCGAACGTGCAGAGTAATCGACCCTCTTACCAAGCAGATTTTGACGGAAGCGACCTTGCTTACCTTTTAAACTATCAGAAAGAGATTTTAAGGCCCTGTTTGATTCTGTTTTAACAGCGTTGGATTTGCGAGAGTTATCTAACAAGGAGTCTACAGCCTCTTGCAACATCCTTTTTTCATTTCTAAGAATTACTTCAGGAGCTTTAATTTCAATTAGTCGTTTTAAACGATTATTACGAATAATTACCCTACGGTACAAATCGTTTAAGTCTGAAGTAGCAAAGCGTCCACCATCCAAAGGAACTAGTGGTCTTAATTCCGGCGGAATCACAGGAACTACCTTAACAAGCATCCATTCAGGACGGTTCTCCATATGCGTATTAGCAGAACGGAAGGCTTCAACAACTTGCAATCGTTTAAGGGCTTCTGTTTTTCTTTGCTGAGAAGTTTCATTGTTTGCTTTATGCCTCAATGAAAAGGATAACTCATCCAAATTAGTGCGACTTAATAATACCTGCAAGGCATCAGCACCCATTTTAGCAATAAACTTATTCGGGTCGCTATCGTCTAAATATTGGTTATCTTTAGGAAGTGCATCCAGAATATCTAGGTATTCATCTTCCGTAAGAAAATCCAGCATATTAACTCCGTCTGCAGCCTTGATACCTGGCTGACAAACAACGTAACGCTCGTAATAAATAATAGAATCTAATTTCTTAGTTGGTAATCCGAGCAGATAACCAATTTTATTTGGCAAGGAGCGGAAATACCAAATATGAGCAACTGGCACAGTAAGAGTGATATGCCCCATTCGCTCTCTTCGAACTTTCTTTTCAGTAACTTCGACTCCGCAACGGTCACATATTATACCCTTATAACGAATCCGTTTATACTTACCGCAATGGCATTCCCAATCCTTTACAGGACCGAATATTCGCTCACAAAACAAACCATCTCTTTCAGGTTTGTAGGTGCGGTAGTTAATAGTTTCAGGCTTTAAAACTTCACCACTTGAACGCTCAAGAATTCTCTCAGGCGAAGCCAGGCCGATAATAATTTTAGTGAAGTTGGTTTTTAGTTTAATTTCCTTTTTGTTTGACATGTGTCAGGGATAAAGGTTAATTATTAATTTCTTTAGAAAAAAATGTCTAACCTAGCTTATTGGCTAGGTTAGACGTTAAAATGAACTAATCAAGAGTTACATCAAGGCACAAACCTCGAAGTTCATGGAGTAATACATTGAAGGATTCCGGTATTCCGGGTGTAGGCATTGGCTCACCCTTAACAATTGATTCGTATGCTTTGGCTCGTCCAACAACATCATCCGATTTAATTGTAAGAATTTCCTGAAGAATATTTGCAGCACCGAATGCTTCAAGAGCCCACACTTCCATCTCACCAAATCTTTGACCACCGAATTGAGCTTTACCACCTAAAGGTTGTTGTGTGATAAGTGAATATGGACCGATGGACCTAGCATGCATCTTATCATCAACCATGTGACCCAGTTTCAACATATAAATAATACCAACTGTTGCAGGTTGATCAAATCTATCTCCGGTTCCACCGTCATGGAGGTAAGTACGACCATATCTTGGAATACCGGCTTGATCAGTATAATGGTTGATATCATCTAATGTTGCACCGTCAAATATTGGTGTTGCAAATTTCATCCCTAATTCCTTACCAGCCCAGGCCAATACCGTTTCATATATTTGACCTAAGTTCATCCTAGAAGGTACACCCAATGGATTAAGCACAATATCAACGGGAGTGCCGTCTTCAAGGAATGGCATATCCTCATCCCGCACAATGCGAGCTACAATACCTTTATTACCGTGACGTCCAGCCATTTTATCACCCACTTTTAACTTACGTTTACGTGCAATATAAACTTTAGCAAGTTGAACGATTCCCTGTGGGAGTTCATCACCGATAGTAATATTATACTTTTTACGTTTGTAAACACCTAACAAATCATTGTATTTGATGTTGTAATTGTGTAAGAGTTGTTTGATTTGTTTGTTTTTATCTTTATCTGTGGTCCAATTGGTAGGATTTACATTTTGATAATCAATGTTTTGCAACATCTTTTGCGTAAATTTAGTACCCTTGGCAATGATAATTTCTTTGTAAACTGTTTGAACTCCCTGAGACGTTTTACCGTTTACGAGATTAAACAACTTATCAATCAATTTGCTCTTTAAATCAGCAACCTGACCATTAAATTCAGCTTCGATTTTATCCAATAAAACTTTTTCTTCGTTTTTGGACTTTTTATCTTTTATTGCTTTAGAAAACAGTTTTTTGTCAATTACAACACCACTCAAAGAAGGTGGAGCTTTTAAGGATGCATCTTTGACATCACCTGCTTTATCACCAAAAATTGCGCGGAGTAATTTTTCCTCTGGAGAAGGATCAGTCTCACCTTTAGGAGTTATTTTTCCTATTAAAATATCACCTGGTTTTACTTCAGCTCCAACGCGGATAAGACCATTTTTATCCAATTCTTTGGTCGCTTCTTCCGAAACATTTGGAATATCAGAGGTAAGTTCCTCCAAGCCACGTTTTGTATCACGAACTTCGAGAATATACTCCTCGATATGCAAAGAAGTGAAAATATCATCTTTAACGACGCGTTCGGAGATTACTATAGCATCTTCAAAGTTGTAACCTTTCCATGGCATAAAGGCCACTTTTAAATTACGACCTAATGCAAGTTCTCCTTGCTGTGTAGCATAACCTTCACAAAGCACTTGACCTTCTCTTACCTTCTCACCTTTTTTAACGATAGGCTTTAGGTTTACACAGGTGCTTTGGTTGGTTTTTCTAAACTTAACAAGTTTATACGTTTTTACGTCATCATCAAAACTTAGACTCTTTTCTTCGTCTGTTCGGCTGTAACGGATTGTAATTGAATTTGCATCAACATATTCAACAATACCATCGCCTTCAGCATTTATCAAAACCCTGGAGTCACGAGCAACTGGTCCTTCTAAGCCGGTACCAACGAAAGGCGCTTCCGGTCTAAGCAAAGGTACAGCTTGTCTCATCATATTGGATCCCATCAGAGCCCTGTTGGCATCGTCATGTTCTAGGAAAGGGATTAGTGATGCCGCGATAGAAGCAATTTGGTTAGGAGCGACGTCCATTAACTGAACATTTTTAGGTTCCATAATTGGAAAGTCACCTTGGAAACGAGCTTTAATTTTTGGCGTCAAAAAATTACCATTCTTGTCATAATCGGCTACCGCTTGTGCTATGGTATGTACCTCTTCTTCTTCAGCACTTAAGTACTCAGCAGGTGAGCCAACATCCACTTTGCCTTCAGTGATAGAACGATAAGGAGTTTCTATAAAACCTAAGCGATTAATCTTTGCAAAAACACATAAAGAAGAGATCAAACCAATATTGGGTCCTTCAGGAGTTTCAATGGTACAAAGCCTGCCATAGTGAGTGTAGTGAACGTCACGAACTTCAAATCCAGCCCTTTCTCTGGATAGACCACCAGGACCCAGAGCTGATAGACGGCGCTTGTGGGTAATTTCACTTAATGGATTGGTTTGATCCATAAATTGGCTCAATTGGTTGGTGCCAAAAAATGAATTGATAACAGAAGAAAGTGTCTTAGCATTGATCAAATCAGTTGGGGTAAACACTTCATTGTCTCTAACATTCATACGCTCACGAATAGTTCGTGCCATCCTTGCCAAACCTACACCAAATTGACCGTACAATTGCTCACCTACTGTACGTACACGACGATTAGATAAGTGATCTATATCATCAACATCCGCTTTTGAGTTGATTAATTGAATTAGGTACTTAATAATGGAAATGATATCCTCTTTTGTTAAAACCTTCACCTCATTAGGTGTGGAGAGTCCTAATTTCTTATTGATACGATACCGTCCAACTTCACCCAAATCATAGCGTTTGTCAGAAAAGAAAAGTTTTTCGATGATACCACGAGCGGTCTCTTCATCAGGTGGCTCAGCATTTCGTAAGATGCGATAAATTTGTTCAACCGCTTCTTTTTCTGAATTAGACGTATCTTTTTGAAGCGTGTTGTAAATTATTGAGAAATCAACACTTTCATGTTCTTCTTTGTGCAAGATGACTGATTTTACACCAGCATCAGCAATTAAATCAATATGTTCATTGGACAGGAGAACCTCGCGCTCAACAAGCACTTCATTTCTTTCGATAGAAACAACTTCACCTGTATCTTCATCAACGAAATCTTCAATCCAGGTGCGGAGAACTCTAGCCGCTAGACGGCGACCAACTACCTTTTTAAGAGCCGCTTTACTAACCTTAATCTCATCAGCCAGATTAAAAATTTCCAATATGGCTTTATCACTTTCGAAACCAATAGCTCGAAGTAGAGTAGTAACAGGAAGCTTCTTCTTTCTGTCGATGTAAGCGTACATTACGCTGTTGATATCAGTAGCAAATTCAATCCAACTTCCTTTAAAAGGAATTACCCGGGCAGAGTATAATTTACTACCATTGGCATGATAACTTTGTCCAAAGAAAACACCGGGCGAACGGTGTAATTGAGAGACAACGACTCTTTCTGCACCATTGATTACAAAGGTTCCTTTTGGAGTCATGTAGGGAATAGTACCCAAGTAAACATCCTGAACTATTGTTTCAAAATCTTCATGTTCAGGATCTGTGCAATATAATTTAAGTTTAGCCTTAAGTGGAACACTGTATGTTAAACCTCTTTCTATACATTCGTCGATAGAATATCTAGGCGGATCAATAAAATAATCGATAAATTCTAAGACGAAATTATTTCGTGCATCAGTAATAGGAAAGTTTTCAGAGAAAACTTTAAACAAACCTTCCTGGCTGCGATTTTCTGGAGTTGTTTCGAACTGAAAAAAATCTTGGAAGGATTTTAATTGAATTTCTAGGAAATCGGGATAATTAGCTAGAGACTTGGCGCTAGCAAAATTTATCCGTTGGTTTTGGAGTTTATTGTCCAAGGTAAATTCTTTTATAAACGATTAATAAATCTGGAAACCTACAAAACACAAAAGGGTTCAGCAGACTGAAGAATCAGTACTGCTGAACCAAGAGATAAAAAGCTAAAATTTATTTGATTTCAACTTCAGCACCAGCATCGGTTAGTTGGGCTTTAATTGATTCAGCTTCTTCTTTAGAGATGCCTTCTTTCACTGGTTTTGGAGCAGCATCAACTAAATCTTTAGCTTCTTTCAAGCCAAGACCTGTGATTTCTTTTACTAGTTTTACTACACCAAGTTTAGCTTGACCACCAGAAGTTAATACAACATCGAATGTAGATTTCTCTGCTGCAGCAGCAGGAGCATCACCACCGCCAGCTGGAGCAGCAATAGCTACAGCAGCAGCTGCTGGTTCGATACCATATTCGTCTTTAAGGATTTGAGCAAGTTCATTTACTTCTTTAACAGTTAAGTTTACTAACTGTTCTGCGAAAGCTTTAAGATCTGCCATTTTTATTTGATTTTAGAGATTGATAATTAAAAAATTGATTTTGTTTTGAGGGTGCGATTAAGCATTTCGTTCTTGCAAAGCTTTTACCAAACCTGCTATTTTGTTACCAGCACTTCCTTTAAGACCGGAAATAACATTTTTAGCAGGAGATTGCAATAGTCCAATAACATCGCCGATAAGTTCGTTTTTGGATTTGATTTTTACAAGTGTTTCTAATTGGTTGTCGCCAATAAAAACGGTTTCTTGCACATAGGCAGCCTTGAGGATTGGCTTGTCACTGGATTTACGAAACTCTTTGATAAGTTTTGCCGGAGCTTTGTAGTCTTCGGCTACCAAAATAGATGTTCCACCATGAAGCACATCGTAAAGATTACCATAATCTATGTTCTGACGCTCTAGTGCCTTTTTGATCAGGGTATTTTTAGCTACTGTTAACTTGATGTTGCTACCAAAGCACTGGCGACGCAACAAACTTGTTTTCGCAGCTGAAAGTCCTGAGATGTCGGCTAGGTAAAAATTTTGATTACCATTCAACAAGGCTACGATACTGTCAATCACCTCATTTTTTTCGTTTTTGTTCATGTCTTTTAGTTAACGAAGAGGTTAATAAATTAGGCTCCAACTGATTTTGGATCAACTTGAACACTTGGACTCATCGTACTGCTCATGTAAATTGATTTTACATAAGCACCTTTAGCCGATGAAGGTTTCAATTTGATGATAGTTGAAATCAGTTCATTTGCATTTTCAGCGAGCTTAGATGCATCGAATGATACTTTGCCGATGGAAGAGTGAATGATACCGGTTTTGTCGACTTTAAAGTCGATTTTTCCGCCTTTTACCTCAGTCACTGCTTTACCAACCTCCATTGTAACTGTACCAGTCTTAGGATTTGGCATCAATCCCCGGGGACCGAGAATTCTGCCTAAAGGACCTAATTTAGCCATTACACTGGGCATAGTAATAATCACGTCTACATCTGTCCAACCGCCTTTAATTTTTTCAAGGTAATCATCCAACCCAACATGATCTGCTCCGGCTGCTTTAGCCTCAGCTTCTTTGTCGGGCGTACACAACACCAAAACACGGACTGTTTTACCAGTACCATGAGGGAGAGTAACGATACCACGGACCATTTGATTGGCTTTACGTGGATCAACTCCCAAACGTACGGCCACATCGACCGATGCATCAAATTTGGTGGTGGTGATTTCCTTAACCAAAGCAGCTGCTTTTGCCAGATCATATGATGCATTCTGGTCAAGCTTAGCTAGAATAGCTTTGCGTTTTTTTGGAATTCTTGCCATTTTTGTTGATTAAATTAATGATTAAATTTACCTTATTTTAAAGGTGATTCGCCATCGATTGCAATACCCATGCTGCGAGCAGTTCCAGCTACCATACTCATTGCTGATTCAATAGTGAAACAGTTTAAATCTGGCATTTTGGCTTCTGCAATACTGCGCACTTGAGTCCAATTAACAGTACCAACTCTTTTACGGTTTGGTTCTGCAGACCCTAATTTAATTTTCGCAGCATCGAGCAACTGAATAGCAACTGGAGGCGTTTTTACAATGAAATCAAACGATTTATCGGCGTAAACTGTGATAATAACAGGTAAAACTTGTCCAGGTCTATCCTGAGTACGAGCATTAAACTGCTTGCAAAACTCCATGATATTCACACCTTTCGCACCCAATGCAGGTCCAATCGGTGGAGAGGGGTTTGCAGCGCCGCCTTTCACCTGTAACTTAATCAACGCACTTACTTCTTTAGCCATTGTTGTTACTTTTATTTATTGTTTGATTATTGAACCGATCAACCTTTGCCAGGAAGCTTTGTTTGGTGAAGGGACAAGTTCAATGAGTTTATGCTTTTTAAAATACTCCCTTTAAAAATGAATTTCAAATATGTATATCTATTGAAAAGGCTTTCTAAAAGGGGTGCAAAGATATACAAATTTTAAATTTGAAAAAATTTATTTTTAAAAGAAAAAAATGAACCTAATTAAATGTAATAATTAAATGAAAGTTGCTTTAGTTGGATGGGGATTTTACGTTTTTTCAACTTGCATATAACTTAACTCTAGAGGTGTCTTTCTGCCAAATATCTTAACCATCACCTTCAATTTCTTTTTCTCTTCATTTATCTCTTCTATGATACCAGTAAAGCTGTTGAATGGCCCGTCAATGACTTTGACTGATTCTCCAACTATAAAAGGATTGCTTAACTCTGTGGCAGAATCTGCCAATTCATCCACTTTACCTAGTATACGATTGACTTCAGATTGTCTCAGTGGAAGGGGCTCAGCTCCTTTTGAAGCACCTAAAAATCCAACCACTCCATTTATGTTTTTGATTACGTGAGGAACCTCTCCAACAAGGGTCGCTTCAATTAAAATATAACCAGGCAAATAGCTCTTTTCTTTCTGAACCTTCTTCCCATTGCGAATCTGATAAACCTTTTCTGTTGGTATTAGCACCTGAGCTACATACTCCTCTAATTTGTTATGAATTATTTCAGACTGAATAAGTTCTTTAACCTTTTTCTCCTGTCCGCTTACTGCTTTAACTACATACCACTTTTTAACATTTGATTCACTCATTTTCAGTAAGGTTTTTAAGTTTAAAATAAGCTATAGATAAGACCTAGTAATCCTGACCAAACAGAGCCTTCAGGACGAACTCCTACAATGAAATCCATTAGAAAAACAAATAATGCTATAATTATAGAAGATGAAAAAACAATTATTGCACTTTCCTGAAGTTCAGGCCAAGAAGGCCAGCTAACTTTATTGATTAGCTCACTGTAGGATTCTTGGAAATATTCTGTAATTTTATTCATGATGATATTTTGCACGGGTGGCAGGACTCGAACCTACAACCAATGGTTTTGGAGACCACTACTCTACCAATTGAGCTACACCCGTATTTTGTTAAAGGTATTAGGCTAAGAAAGGTGCCCTCAAAAGAGAGCACCTTAATTAACCTTAAATACAACTAAATATTACGCTACGATTTCAGTAACCTGACCGGCACCAACCGTTCTTCCACCTTCACGGATGGCAAAACGAAGACCCTTATCCATTGCTACTGGAACAATAAGCTCTACTGTAATAGTAACGTTATCTCCAGGCATTACCATCTCGCGTCCTTCTGGCAATAAAATTTCACCAGTTACATCGGTAGTACGGAAGTAGAACTGAGGACGATATTTGTTATGGAATGGAGTATGACGTCCACCTTCTTCTTTTTTCAAAACGTAAATTTCAGCTTTGAATTTAGTGTGAGGTGTAATAGAACCTGGCTTAGCCATTACCATTCCGCGACGGATATCATTTTTATCGATACCACGTAACAAAAGACCAACGTTATCCCCAGCTTCACCTTTATCTAACAATTTACGGAACATTTCAACACCCGTAACGATTGATTTCATACGCTCCACTTGCATACCAACAATTTCAACCTCCTCGCCTACTGTAATGATTCCGCGTTCAATACGACCTGTAGCAACGGTTCCGCGACCAGTAATAGAGAAAACGTCTTCGATTGGCATCAAGAAAGGAAGGTCAATCTGACGCGGAGGAAGAGGAATAAACTCATCCACAGCGTTCATCAGTTCCATAATTTTTTCAACCCATTTAGCATCGTTGTTAAGACCACCTAGGGCAGAACCTTGAATTACTGGGGTAGCATCACCATCAAAACCGTAGAAAGACAAAAGATCACGGATTTCCATTTCTACCAGCTCAAGAATTTCAGGATCGTCAACCATATCAACTTTGTTCATAAACACAACGATTTTTGGAACGCCAACTTGACGTGCTAAAAGAATGTGTTCACGAGTTTGAGGCATCGGACCATCTGTTGCAGCAACAACAAGGATAGCTCCATCCATTTGTGCAGCTCCTGTAACCATGTTTTTTACATAGTCAGCGTGACCTGGACAGTCAACGTGAGCATAGTGACGTTTTTCTGTTTGATACTCTACGTGAGCAGTGTTAATAGTGATACCGCGCTCTTTTTCTTCAGGAGCGTTATCAATAGAATCAAAACTACGAAGTTCGGCAAGACCTCTGTTGGCTAATACAGTTGTGATAGCTGCCGTAAGGGTGGTTTTACCATGGTCAACGTGTCCAATGGTACCAATGTTTACGTGAGGTTTGTTCCTCTCGAATTTTTCTTTTGCCATTTTGGTTTAGTTTAGGTTATTTGTTATTATATTAGGTTTAGTTGTTCAATTTTTGAATATAATCATAGGCCCGAATTGCTATTTTTTAAAAAAGCCTAAAATTATACCTGGTTTTTTTTGAATTTGCCTTGTCAATCAAGGGCTGGAGCCGTTATCGGGAATTGAACCCGAGACCTCTTCCTTACCAAGGAAGTGCTCTACCCCTGAGCTACAACGGCTTTTGAGCGGAAGACCGGGCTCGAACCGGCCACCCTCAGCTTGGAAGGCTGATGCTCTACCAAATGAGCTACTTCCGCTTAAAGAGTTTGGTACGTGTACAAAGTGAAAGATGAGATAAGATAAAAAAAATTATCTAATCATGCTTTTGTGGGGCGAGGTGGATTCGAACCACCGAAGAAATTAATCAGCAGATTTACAGTCTGCCCC
>Ga0256308_1000076_pt1 | contig 13197 bp, 14 predicted proteins | sample ColtaT_2_FD_183675 | JGI IMG/M metagenome (GOLD analysis project Ga0256308, IMG submission 183675) | Metatranscriptome of freshwater microbial communities from Columbia River, Oregon, United States - Colum_Atlam_RepC_8d (Metagenome... | ecosystem: Environmental > Aquatic > Freshwater > River...
GTAAGAGTAGTAAAGAACACGTTAGTCGGAGACGACGAAGGTTAGAACAACGGACATTCCGGTGCAGCATTAGTGTTAGCACTCGAAGGCTGTTGATAAAAAACACCAATCGAAACAGCGTTGTGGCGTCGAACGCCGATATCGCCGATACGAGCCAGAAGAGACGGACCGGTTTGTTAAAACATACTCATCTTGCTGCGGGAGAGGGGCTTTGGATTGTACCCTGCGAAGCGGTGCACTCGTTCGGGATGAAATTCGCGATCGATGTCCTCTACCTGAGCAAGCAGAAGAAAGTGTTGAAGATCCGGGACAATATGAAGAAGTCGCGTATGTCGGTTTGTTTCCGTGCGCATTCGGTACTGGAACTACCTGCGGGTCACGCGGCCTTGACTGGCACCGTCGTTGGCGATCAACTGGAGTTTACGAAACACACGGTGGAGGACTGATGCGGCTGGCGATGACAGCGATGGCGGCGGGCGTGCTGCTGACCGGGTGCGCGAACAAGAATCGCGCGAGCCGTGTCACGGTTCCGTCCAACACCATGCAGCCGGTCATGCAGCGCCAGATCCTGAATGCCGTCGATGCCGGGGAAGGGAACCCGCGCGTGCGGGCGCTGCGGGAGCGGATCGCCGAAGAGCCGCAGAACGTGCGGGTACGCGTGGAGCTGGCCGCGGAATACCGCAAGGGCGGCTACGTGGAGTTGGAGTTGGAACATCTGCGGCTGGCCGTGGAGCGGTTCCCGGAGTCGGAGGACGCGGTGACGGCGTTGAGCCGTTCGCTCATCCGCGTGTCGCGCGGGTCGGAGGCGTTGATGCATCTGCAGTCGTTCCTGCGGACGCAGAGGGACTCGTCGGCTAACGTTTTGTCGTGGGCCGGAATCGCCAACGACGAGTTGGGAAAATACAAAGATGGCGAACCGCTGCACCGCCGGGCCCTGGAGCGCGCCCCGGGGCGCGACCAGTTGCACAACAATCTTGGATACAACCTGATGATGCAGGGCCGGAAGGCGGAAGCGGCCGAGCAATTCCGTCGCGCGTTGGAGTTGAATCCGGCGTCGGAGACCGCGCGGAACAATCTGGGTCTGGCGCTGGGCGATCAGCCGGCAGCGGCCATCACGCAATTCCGCCAGACGTCGGACCTCGCCGTGGCGCATAATAATCTGGCAGCCTATCTGTACGAGAAAGGGGACCTGGCGGGCGCGCGCAAGGAGTTGGAACTGGCGCTTGAGTACCGCAAGGACATGCCTCAGATTTTGGAAAATCTCCGGAAGATCGCGGCGCTGGACGGGATGCCGATCCAGATGCCCCGGCGGGAGACACATTCGTTTTGGAAGACATTCGCTCGCGGACTGAAGCACACCTTCGTCGCCAGCGAGGACAAGAGTTCAATTGGCACCGCGGAAGCGGGCCGGTAAGATAAGAGGAACCCATGATTAAACAGCTCATGTTGCGCGTTTGGAATGAAGAACAGGGCCAGGACCTGGTGGAATACGCTTTGATCGTCGCCGCCGTCGGTCTGGCGCTGATTACCACGGTGAACCAGCTTTCCACGGCCGTCGTGTCGCTCTACTCGAGCATCACGCAGGGCCTCACCAGCATCGGCGCGTCGGGCCAGTAAGGCACGCGGAATTCTCGGAATGGAGCCACGACGGTCGACTCAACCGGCGGCGTGGCTCCTGCCTGATCTGGCTTTGGCGTTAGCGTTGTTCACGCTGCTCTATGCGCTGGCGTTTTATCGCGCGCCCGAACAACTGTTTCGGGATTCCGACACCGGCTGGCACATCCGGACCGGCGAAGGGATACTGCGCGAGGCGGCGGTCCCGCGAGTGGATCCGTATTCGTTTTCGCGCCCTGGCGGCCCCTGGTACGCCTGGGAGTGGGCTGCCGACGCGGTCATGGGCTTTGCGCACATCCGCGCCGGGCTGGCGGGCGTTGTGGTTCTTTACCTCGCGTTAATCGCCGCCTGTTCCTGGCTGTGGGTCCGGTTACATTGGGTGTGCGGATCGAACTTCTGGGCGGTTTGTCTGTTTGCTTCGCCCATGTTGACGGCTGCGCAACTGCACTGGCTGGCGCGGCCGCACGTCTTCGGGTGGGCGTGGCTTTTACTGGCGCTGCTCTATCTCGAAAGCGGGCGCTTGCGTTGGTGGGGCGCATTGGCGTTATCTGTTGTCTGGGCCAATACCCACGGGTCTTTCTTTCTTCTGCCGGTACTGTGTGTCCTCTATGGCGTCCGGTGGCCAGTGCTCCTAGCGGCGTTGCTTGGCTCGTTGTTGAATCCGTACGGCTGGCAGTTGCACGTCCATTTGGTCCGATACCTAAGCGACACCGAGTTGCTCAGCCGCGTCGCCGAATTCCAGAGTTTCAACTTCCATAGCGACGGCGCCTGGCAGATCGCCGCGCTCATGATGATCGGCATGACCGGCGTCGTCGCCGCTCTCGCCTGCGGTCAATGGCGTCGCGCGGCGGTATTGCTGCTGCTCTGCGCCATGGCGTTACGCAGCGCGCGCGGCCTGCCTGTACTGGCGTTGGCCGGGTTGCCGCTTGCCGGCGGGGCGATCACCGCTGCCCTTTCGCGCTGGCCGTTTTGGCCGAAACAAGGCCGGGAGGCGATGGCCTACGGCGACAGGTTGCGTGCGCTCCAGTCGCCGCTGAGCGGTTGGGCCGTGGGGGTGCTGGTTGCGGGGCTCGCGGTATTGGCCGTACTGGGCAGTAAACCCGGCTTTCCCGCTTCGGAATTCCCGGTCGCCGCCGCCGCGCACCTGCCCGCCGGCGGCGTGTTGCTCGCGCCCGACAAATATGGCGGGTTCTTAATTTATCGGGAAAATGGCGCGCGCCTCGTCTACTTCGACGGACGCAGCGATTACTACGGCGCCGAATTCCTCAAAGAATACGTCTCGCTCATCGAATTGCGCGCCGGATGGGAGGAAACCATGCGGAAATACGGGTTTACGCACGCCTTGTTGCCCACCCGGTTCTCGCTGATCCCCGCACTGGAGAAAAACGGCTGGAAAAGACGCTATTCCGATGCAACTTCCGTATTGTTGGAGCGGAACTTTTAGCGCTATGCTGTGTTGTTACGATATCAGGATTGCCTCCGTGTCCCCGCCTTGGCCCGAGTTGTGCCTTTTTGTGGTTTGGGCTGCCGATCCGGCCGGTATCTTTGGTTAAGGAAAGTGGATGGACCGACAGAAACTACTCATGATCTTTGGAGGCGCCTTCGTCGCCGCGGCGCTGTTGACGTGGTTTCTATACTCGCAGACGGTTGCGCCTAAGAAGGACAAGATGGTGATTGTGCTGGCGGCCTCCGCTGATCTGCCCGCCGGCACGCGCGTGCAGAAAGTTCACCTGAAGAAGGTTTCGATTCCCCAGGCCACCGCGCCGCGCGGGACCGTTGCCGAAGAGGCGCAGGCTCTCGACCGCGCCTTGCTTTTCCCCGTCACCCAGAACGAGCCGATTCTCTCCACCCGCCTTTCCAGCGTGACCGGCGCCGATGGCATTGCCTCTTTAATCGAACCGGGCAAGCGTGCCGTCAGCGTATCGGTTGCCGACGCCGCCAGCGCCGGCGGACTCATTCAACCCCGCGCCCACGTCGACGTCCTGTTCACCAAAACCGGTTCGATGGCCGAAGCCGTCACCACCACCGTGCTTGAAGACGTGATCGTCCTTTCCATCGGCCGCAACGTGGAAGCCGCCGGCGCCGTAACTGCCACCGGCGCCGCTGCCCCCGCCCCCGCCGCGCCGTCCACGGGCAACCGTTCGGTGACGCTGCTCGTCACCCCGGACCAGGCGCGGATCGTGGAACTGGCCAAAAATCAGGGCAAAATCAGTTTGTCGCTGCGGAACCCCAAGGATTCGGCGAAAAGTGATGAGGTGCTGTCGGCAACGTCGGAGACGATCGACCCGGGCCTCATGCTCCGGACCGCCAAAGCGCGCGCCATGCAAACGGGACGGATGCCTTCGCGCGCGATGATGAATGTTCCGAATTTGAAAGACGACAAGGCCTGGGCCGCGCTCGTTGGCGAGGATCCTTCGCAACCGCGTCCGCCCGTGCCCGTGAGACCGACCGTGGAGAAGAAAGAACCGCCCAAGCCGCGCGCGGTGATTGATGTTTTCCGTGGGGACAAACACGTACAGGAAACGTTCCAAGACTAAAGCTGCCACCCCCGAACCACACATGAACAATATTCGTCCTCTCTTCCGGTTGGCGGCACTGAGCGTTGCCGCAACTGCCTTAGTGGTGACCGCACAGACCGCTCCGCCCCGCGAGTTAACTCTGACCATCGGCCGCGGTGAATTGTTGCAGTTCTCCAACGACGTGAAGACCGTGGCTACCTCGGAGCCGAAGATCGCCGACGTGTCCGTTGTCTCCCCCCGCGAAGTCATGATCAACGCCAAGGGGCTTGGCAAATCCACCGTGATTGTTTGGGAATCGGGCGTCTCTCCGCGCCGCTTCAATGTCAATGTTCTGGCCGATTCCATGGAGTTCGACGCGGTGAAGAAGAGCATCGTCGACGCCATGGCCGACGGCACCATTCAAGTCACCGGCAACCTCGAAACCATCGTGTTGAGCGGCAAAGCCACCAGCGTCGCCGCGGCGAAAAAGGCCGAAGCCATCGCCTCCACGTATTCGAAGAAGGTGGTCAACCTGATCCAGACTCCGCCCCCAGCGGAACTCCGCCAGGTGATGCTCGAAGTGAAGTTCGCCGCCATCGATCGCATCGCGCTGCAGGAAGTCGGTTTCAACTTCCTCAGCCGCAATCCCAATACGCTCGGCGCGCTTTCCACGCAGCAGTTCTCCGGCGGACGCTTCAGCCAGCTGCAGTTCCAGAATCAGAACTTCTCCAACACCACGCTGAACTTTGCCGACCTGCTCAACATGTTCGTCTTCCGCCCCGATCTGAACATCGGCGCCACCATCCGCGCCCTGCAATCGCGCAACCTGCTGCAGATGCTGGCCGAGCCGAACCTGATCGCGCTCGAAGGCCGCGAAGCCAGTTTCCTGGCCGGCGGCGAGTTCCCCTTTCCCACGCTGACCGCCACCTCCACCGGCGGTGCTACCGCGCCCGTCGTCACCGTGCAGTTCAAGAAGTTCGGCGTGCAACTCGACTTCAAGCCCGAGATCACCGCCGACAACCGCATCCACCTCAAGCTTCGCCCGCAGGTCAGCGCGCTCGATTACGCCAACGCCGTCACGCTTCAGGGCTTTCTGATCCCCGCCGTCGCCACGCGCTTCGCCGAAACTGAAGCCATTCTGAATGACGGCGAAAGCTTCGCCGTGGCCGGGTTGATCGACAACCGCGTCATCACCTCTATGAATCGCGTGAAGTGGCTCGGCGACGTGCCCGTCCTCGGCCAACTCTTCCGCAGCCGCTCAACCAAGAAGAGCAACGAAGAACTGCTCGTCGTCATCACGCCGCGTTTCGTCAAGCCGCTGGCGGCCGACCAGAAGCCGAAGATGCCCGACTGGGTGGAGGACTTCCTCCCGCCCACGCTCGAAGACAAAGGCGCCGGCGGCAAGAAACGGCCGAAGGTAAAGGACGGCCAGAAGAAGGACGCGGCAAAGCCGGAGTTTATTGGACCGCGTGGACACCAGGAACCCAAGTAACGTTGCCCGCATGGGACGGCGCGCGCGCCGCGAGGGCGGTTCCGCGTCCTTCCAGATGGTCGTGCTGCTCGTCCCCGTGGTCTTTGGCCTGATGGGCTTCGCCGTCGATCTCGGCCGGCTCTACAGTGCGCGCAACGATCTGAAGAACGCGGCCAACGCCATTGCCCAGGCCGCCGCCGCCGAACTCTCCGGCACCGCCGTGGCGCTCGAAAACGCTAACACCGCCGGGAACTACGCTGTCAGCATCGCCAACGGCCGCGGCAACCTCTACGATTTCGGCGGCCTGCAAATCGGCCAATCCACCGGCAGTCTCAACAGCGATGCGCCGCTATTGAACTACTTCGATACAGTCGCCTCCGCCCTCGGCACCGATGGCGCCACAGGCGGCGAAGCCGGCGGCACCACCGCCCGCCACGTCCGTGTCACCGTTCGTGGCGAAGCCCCGCTCGTCTTCTGGCGCTTCCTGTCGCTGGCCCAGGAAGGCAAGCTCAATCTCATCTCCCAGGCCGTCGCCGGCGTCAGCGCGCCCGTCTGCCAGGCCTGCGGCGTGGAGCCCATCGGCGTCCAGGCCATCTCGCAGGAAGACACCACAGACTTCGGCTTCTCCGTTGGCTCCCGCTACACCCTCGGCTATCTCTGCAACGGCGGCCCCGCGCCCGGCGCCATTGCCAACACCGTCCAGCGCGTCCCCTACGTGCTGTTGAACCGCTACAACGAAGCCGCCACTGTTCTCGCCGAAGAAAACACGCAGCTCTACCGCATCGGCGCCATGGGCCTCCCCGCCAATACCGATTCCAATTTCTCCTGCATCCGCTACAACGCCGAAGAGACAATCTGGGTCAACGCCGCTCCGCTCAACTGCAATCAGAATCGCGTCAATACGCAGGTCACCACGTTCCTCTGCGGCCTCGCCGCCCGGTTCGACAACGCCACCGTCCCGGCCGCCTGCAACGCCGTCGCCGAAACTGACACCATTCTGAGCGCCGCCACCGTCGACACCGACATCGCCGACCTCGACGACTACACCGCCTACACCGGCAATCGCCGCCGCGTCATCACCGTCCCGATCATCGACACGGCCTCCACTACCACCATGATCGTCCTCGGCTTCCGCCAGTTCCTGATCGAGCCCAACCCCAACGACGTCACCCTCAACGTCGCCGATCAGAATGGCCGCTTCTCCGCTCTCTATCTCGGCACCGTGATGCCCGTGCGCGCCGGCCGCTTCGACGGCTGTACGCTCACCAGCGGTCCCGGCAAGGTGGTACTCCACCAATGATTCGCCGCCGCCAGCAAGGGAACACGATGATGGAAGCCATGCTCCTGCTGCCCATTCTCTTCATGCTGCTCTTCGGCATGGTGGAATTCGCGCGCCTCAGCTGGACGTATTTCACCCTGCAGAAAATGCTGTACACCGTCGGCCGCTACGCCGCCACGCAGCCCGCCGTCAACTTCTGCGACGATGCTGACGCCATCCTCACCGACGCCAAGAACCTGGCCCTGCGCGGCGTCGGCGACGCGGCCGGGGATCTGCAACTCCCCAATCTCACCGCCGATCTCATCTCCATTCGCCTGGAGCGCATCCAAACAGACACCTCCGCGCTCGGCGATTGCGAATGCTCCGCCACCGGCTGCGACAACGCCCAAGGCGCCCGCGGTCCCGATTTCGTCGTCGTCACCGTCAACGGTGGCTACTCCGTCCGCACGAACATCCCCTTCGTGCCCGCTGAAACGTTCCTGCTCCGGCCGGTTGTGAGGGTTGCCTATGGCGCTCTCTAATCGCGAAGTCAGCCGCGCCCGCCGCGCCACGCAGGGCGGCCAGGCCGCCGCCGAATACGCCATCGTCTCCGCCGGCGTGCTGCTGCCCGTCACCATGATGCTGGTCTTCACCGCGCAACTGCTGTGGGTCTGGCAGTCGGCCGTGGAGTGGACCCGCGAAGGCGCGCGATACGCCGCAACGCACTGCTATCAGGGTGGCGGGGACAACGTCCGCAACTGGATGCGCACCCACGTCCCGGTGAACCTCGATCAGCAGGAGTTCTCCGCCGGCACCGCCGAAATTCAATTGAACTACTACACCCGCAACGCGGAGACCGGAACGCTCGAAGAGTTCGCCTGCTCCGGCGGCGACTGCAGCACCGAATGCGTGCCCGACGCCGTAACCGTCCGCATCACCGGGTATTCGTACCGAACATTTCTGAATTACCTCGGCCTGCCCCCCGTGCAGATGCCGAATTTCATGACATCCTTGCCCATAGAAAGCGCTGGCTGTGACCCCGAAGCGGGCACCTGCTTGCCGTAGGAGAAGAGAGCGAAACGCATGTCCTTTACGTTATTGATTGCTTCCGCGGATGAACAGGTTCGCGATCTCGTTCGCGACAGTCTGGCCAATACTCCCAACGCGCGCATCGTTGCTGAATACCCCGACGTCACGCCGAATCTCTACATCCGCGTGCTCCAGGACGTCGAACGTCACCCCGACGCCGCCCTCTTCCTCGACATCTCCTCCGACCCCGTCAACGGCATCAAATCGCTCGAAAAACTCAAGCAGGCCGTGCCCGATCTCTACGTCATCGTCTGCGACTATTCCGAAGACGGCGAAAGCATCCTGCTCACCATCCGCAGCGGCGCCAACGATTACCTCACCATGCCCGTCAAGCGCAGCGATCTCCGCGACGCGCTTACCCGTCTGGAACGCACCCCCCGCCGCGCCATCGCCGGCGGCAGCCAGCTCGGCCGCATCTACACCTTTCTCGGCGCCAAGGGCGGCGTCGGTACCACCGCGCTCGCCGTCAATTTCGCCACCGTCCTGGCCCAGCGCAAAAAGCAAACCGTCATGCTCGACGTCAATTGGACCGCCAATGACGTCGCCATGCAACTCGGCGCCGCGCCCCAATACACGCTCCTCGAAGTGGGCGAAAATCTGGACCGTATGGACCAGTCTCTCTTCGAAGGTTTCGTCACGCGCGACCCCTCCGGCTTCCTCCTCGTCGGCCCGCCCGATTCGCTCGAACAGCCCCGCTCGCTCTTCTCCGATTCCATGCTCCGCGAGTTCACCACGTTCCTCGTCGAGAAATACGACGGCATCGTGATGGACGCCGGCTGCGATCTGTCGAACGATCTCACCCTCGCCGCCCTGCAGGTTTCGACGACCGTCTTCATCGTCACCACGCAGGAGTTCCCGGCCATCCGCAACACCCAGCGCTACTTGAGCTACCTCATGCGCATGGGCTTTATGCAGGACCAGATCAAGATCGTCATCAACAAGTATCAGAAGAAGCCCAGCTCCCAAATCGCCTCGCTCGAACAGGTGACGCAGACTCTGAATCAACCCGTTTTCTACGGCATTCCGGACTCGGGCGCCATGCTCGCCAGCATCAACCGCGCCCGCCCGCTCGTCACCGATCGTCAGACCTTCCCCGACATGGACCGCGTCCTCCGCGCCTTCGTCGACAAGGCCACCGGCGTTAAAAAGGACCTCGCCCAAACGGCGTAACCTCCCATGGGAACACGCGCTACGCCACGCCCCGCCGCTGGTGCCGACCGTTGGTTCGGCATCAAAACGCGCATCCACGCCAAGCTGTTAACCATCCTCACGCCGGAGCAACTGCGGTCGTTGAACAAGGATGGCGTGCGTGAACAATTGGGCGTCAGCATCGAGCGCATCGTTCGCGACGAAGGCATCCCGCTCAACGCCGGCGAACGCGACCGTCTCATCGAAGAGGTGCTCGACGAGGTGTTCGGCCTCGGCCCGCTCGAAGCGCTGATGAAGGATATGACCATCAGCGACATCATGGTCAACGGCCCCGATTCCATCTACGTCGAACGCTTCGGTAAGGTCGTCGAAACCAGCGTCCGTTTCAAAGATACCGCCCACGTCCGCACCATTGTCGATCGCATCGTCTCCAACATCGGCCGCCGCATCGATGACTCCTCGCCCATCGTCGACGCCCGCCTGGGCGATGGCTCCCGCGTCTGCGCCGTCATCCCGCCCATTTCGCTCAACGGACCCGTCATGTCCATCCGCCGCTTCGGCAAGCGGCTGCTCACCGTCGACGATCTCATCCGTCTCGACACCTTCACCCCCGGCATCATCGACTTCCTCGCCGGCGCCGTCAAAGCCCGCTTGAACATCGTCGTCAGCGGCGGTTCGGGCTCCGGCAAGACGACCATGCTCAACACCCTCTCCCGCTTCATTCGCGAAGAGGAACGCGTCGTCACCATCGAAGACACCGCCGAACTGCAGATGCAGCAGGAGCATCTGGTGCGCCTGGAAACGCGCCCCATTAACATCGAAGGCGCCGGCGCCATCACCCAGCGCGACCTCGTCATCAACGCCCTCCGTATGCGTCCGGACCGCATCATCATCGGGGAGTGCCGCGGCGCCGAAGCGATGGACATGATGCAGGCCATGAACACCGGCCACGATGGCTCCATGACCACCACCCACGCCAACACCGGCCGCGACGCCTTCTCGCGCCTGGAAACCATGGTCATGATGGCCAGTTCGTCCATCCCCGATCGCGTCATCCGCCAGATGCTCGCCAGCGCCGTCAATCTCGTCGTCCACTGCGCCCGCTTGACCGACGGTACCCGCAAAATCGTCAGCATCTCCGAGGTCGCCGGCATGACTGGCGATGAACTCGATATCAAAGACATCTTCCTCTTCGAACGCGAAGGCATCAGCGCCGGCGGCCGCGTCCTCGGCCACTTCCGCGGCCAGCATTACAAGCCCGTCTGCGCCGACCGCATCCGCTCCTACGGCGTGAAACTGGACGACGCGATTTATGACGAAGTCCACGAGGTGAAGGACTGATGTTGTTTTTCTTCCTGGTCGCGTTCCTCGTCTTCGCCGGCGCCTTCTTCGCCGCCGGCTACTACGTTTTTGCCGTTCCCGAAAAGGCCGCCGCCGGCACGTTGCAACAACGCCTCCGGGAACTCCGCTCCCGCAACGGCAGTAGCGAACGCCGCTCCTCCCGCGCCGATCTGGTTCGCCATGAAGACCGCGGCACGTTCGCTTGGCTCGGCGAACTCATCAGCGGTGGCGGAGCAATTCAATCACTCCAAAAACGCATCAATCAGGCCGACATGAAGTACCGTGCCGCCGATGTCGCCGGCCTCACGGTGCTCCTCTTCGTCGGCCTCTTCCTCCTCCTCGGCTTCTTCATTCCGCTCATGGCTCTTCGCGTCATCTTCTCCGCGCTCCTGGCGTTCTTGCCCATCTTCATCATCAACCGCAAACGCGCCGCCCGCCTCGGCAAATTCGAACACCAACTCCCCGATTCCATCGATCTCTTCAACCGCTCCATGCGCGCCGGCCATAATATCCAATCGGGCCTGGAAACCATCGCCACCGAATCGGCCGACCCCATGAAGCAGGAGTTCAAAAAGGTGATGGAGGAGATGAGCCTCGGCTCCACGCTCGACGCCGCTCTCCACAACCTGGGCGAGCGCATGCCGCTCATCGATCTCAAATTTTTCATCACCGGCCTCATCCTCCAGCGCCAAACCGGCGCCAACATGGTGGCCGTTCTCGAAAACCTCTCCACCCTTGTCCGCGAGCGCCTCTCGCTCCAGGAAAAGCTTAAAGCCGCCACCGCCCAGCAGCGTTACTCCGCCGCCCTGCTCTGCGGCATGCCCATCGTCTTCGGTCTCGTGCTCTGGTTCATGAAGCCCGAATACATCGATATCCTGGTCAACGACGAAACCGGCAGCATGTTCTTCATCTACGCCATTTGCTCGGAAATCGCCGGTATTCTGGTCATTCGCAAAATGTCGAGTCCGAAAATCTAAGGCCACCCGATGATCGCCCTCCTCTTTTTCATCCTCATGTTCGCGGCCCTCGGGGCCATGGTCTGGAGCGGCCTGCAACTGCTGCAACCGCCGGAAAACGCGCTCGACGATCGTCTCGGCGAACTCATGGCCACGCGCCGGCAAAGCGAAGCCCGCGGCGCCAAACGGAAACTCGGCGGCGGCTTTCTCAATAGTTTTCTCTATTTCGTCGCGCTCATCCCCGGTGTCGATAGCGTGCTCGAAGAAAGCGAACAGCTCCTCCGCCAGGGCGGCTTCCGCAACCGCGAAGGGCTCGCGTGGTACGCGATGTTCAACCTCGCTTTCCTCATCGCCCTCATGATCGGGTCGTGGATGATCCAGGAAGCCGACAAGCCGTTCATCTCCAAACTCCTCGGCCTTGCCCCGGCGTTCCTATTGGGCTGGCTCCTCCCCAAGCAGATCCTCTACCGCCTCATGAAGCGCTACAAGGGCAAGCTCCAGGAAGCCCTGCCCGATACGGTCGACCTCCTCGGCATCGTCCTAGGTACCGGCCTCGCGCTCGACCAGGCCCTGACCCGCGTCTGCGAAGAGATGCAGTTCATCTACCCCGAACTCTCCGCCGAATTCTACACCGTCGTCATGCAAGTCAAGGCCGGCCAGGACCGCAGCAAGGCGTTCCAACAGCTCGTCCGCCGCACTGGCATCGAAGACATCAAATCGCTCGCGGCCATGATCATCCAGTCCGAACGTTTCGGCACCAGCCTCTCGCAAGCGCTGAAGGTTTACGCCGACGCGCTCCGCATGCGCCGCCGCCTGCGCGGGGAAAAGGCCGTCGGCGAAGCGGGTATCAAAATGGTGCTCGCGACAGTCGTCTTCATTCTCCCCGTGGTCTTCATCATCACCCTGGTCCCGGCCATGCTGACGATGTTGAACAACCTCCGCGGCGGCATCGGCGCTTCAGCCCGCTAAGCCGTCGTCGGCGCGCTGAGGCTCTTAGACGTAATGAAGACGGCGTGTTTGATGTCCAACCCAAAAAAGTTGCGGTCGCGCACCTCAACGGCGCCATGCTCAACCGGAATTGCGCGGTTCAGCTTTTGCAGGGAAGCATCGTTCGGGTCGATAAAGATGATTCGGGACAACAGCACAAGTCCGTCGGGTCCAATGTCGGATTTGATTTTTGCAATAAAATAATCCAGCGCACTCTCCCGGTCTGCAAATGCCCAAGGCGCCGAAATCAGAAGATCCCAGCGTTCCGGAAAATCTTCACGGCGAAACATCGCAAAGAGCGAAAAATCGCCCTTCTCCGCGGAAATATCGCCTTCGAGCTTCGCAAATTGTTCCGGTAGTTCAAGCAGGGTTGTGGTCATATCGCCTCCAGGAGTTGTTCAACTGCTTGAATCATCGACTCCGCGTCTGCCTTTGGGACGGTGCCAATCACGCCGTAACGGGACTCCGGGCTCCAGGCGAGGACTTTGTTCCAAGAGCGAAAGTGTTGAGTCTTAATTCGCTCCTCTTCTCCGGACAGCCGCAGTAGGACCTCGAGATTGTGGGTCTGAAAAGACTTGTATGCCTGGAACTCTCCACTGGTTTTGGGAAAGTCAACCCACCTGAGCGTTCGGCAAATCCGAGCCTTTAAAGCGAGCTCCACCGCATATCCGCAAACGTAAGCCGCTCCGTCATATCGTTCGCCACTCAACAGGGCCCTTCCATCCTCCAACCGAGCTTTTGCGATTCGGTCGAGTTCAGCAACCGGTATCACATTAATGAATATTGTACCCGCACCGGCTCCTCGGCCCGTTAAGCCATCTCCGGCGGAGCAAA
>Ga0256308_1000078_pt1 | contig 13129 bp, 14 predicted proteins | sample ColtaT_2_FD_183675 | JGI IMG/M metagenome (GOLD analysis project Ga0256308, IMG submission 183675) | Metatranscriptome of freshwater microbial communities from Columbia River, Oregon, United States - Colum_Atlam_RepC_8d (Metagenome... | ecosystem: Environmental > Aquatic > Freshwater > River...
CGACTACCTTCTAGTTGTTTTGGGCTTTTGGCCCAAAGAGACCAATCCACTTTCGGTCTAGGCACGAGCTTAGATGTGGATTACGCTCACGTTTACAAACCTACAACCCGCAATGACTTTTCAATTCCTGTCTCACAGGATTACACTTTCAGCACCATTGACGGTTGTCTACATAGTATCATTCCAAAATCTCAATCAAGTTGTTTCGAATATGCTCAAACCTTTAACACTATAAACAACTCCACGATTGATTTAGTCATAACTTTTAAACCTGGTCATCGTAATTTGCACAATACTGTATTGACCCTTACTAACATTCGTCCACACACGAAAGCACACACAGTTGTTTTCCCATTCAGTCGATACCGTGTTAATGGACACACTTTAGCTGTCACTTACACAGACTAAACATAAGATCGGCTCTTATTCTCCTACGGTCACATCATTGATTTCCTCGATTTACTCGCTTATATGCATGAATCTGTGGTTTTGACTAATATAGACAATGGTAATTTCACTCACCACACCACAGACCTCAAACCATTCGTCGATTTTGTCCAAGTTGGGAACAAAGATTTATTGAACCCTTCTGATGAACCTTATTTATGTAAAGTCTTATTATCATAGGACCTCAATGATAATGACTTGCACGAAATCTTAAGTGAGGTGAATATGATTGTCGACCAATATGACGCCATCGTCAGAGAGCACACTCACCGCATTAACGATCGACCCGTCAACCTCGAAATGTTGAGTCCACACACGTTCTACATTTAGTATTTACGACCACATTTCTTTGAAGAGATGATGAACGACGTTTTAACTACAATTAAAAAATACCATCAAGATAATAAATACTCTTCACATGACGACACTTATTTTGGGGTTGAACCAGTTAGTTACGTTCGTTGCAATGAATTCTCTATCCCAATGTATCGCAATGAAGCTGTACGCTCATAATTAGCCCGTATCTTGGTTAATAAATACAGTATGATGACCCAACTCTTACATATTAACGCCGGTGATATTGATTATGAGATACACATCATGAATCATGACCCTATTAGAATCACTACTATCACTAAGAACGGCGTAAGCAGGTAAGTACGTCAACGCACAATTACTTGGGGTCAATATAAGCTTACTTTACCAAATACGATCTATAAGTGTTATACCATTTTTGGGGAGCTTGTACTTGATGATGAGTCTGCACTTTTGCCTTACATTGCATGCACAATTGTAGCTGCCGATGCGATTGCATATGTTAAGCACAACGATGTTGATAAGAAGGTTATTTTCTCTAGACCATTATTCACATCACTTCAATGTGATTTTAAAAATCAATTGTATGTTGTAGATGAGCATGATAGACCATTAGTCAAAATCTGCTGCAATCCATAAGTCAATTTCCACAACGTGTTCTCCGCTAGTGATGTCCCTGTGATTAAATGTGTTTAGTTTAAACCTACCCGCGTATAGATCGTTCACGAATAAAGTGATTATACCCGCACAAGATACATCATCGTCAATTAGCCTATCACAATCGGCGAATTCTTAAGTGACAATCGCGGGTACTTGAACCATTGCCAATCTTATACGAGAACAATGTCTAGTGGTGCAAATTTATAATGTAACATCAATTCTTTCATTACTGATGGTGTCACGCGCGTGAGAATTGCCGACTCACGTATGTTGCATGTTACACATAATAATAGTGTACAACTACACAAAGTGCCATTGAATTCTTCCATTGAATATTTGAACGACATATTTAAGGTTTACCCTATGGATTATATATTGAATGGCATTAAGATAAATAGCAAACTTTGCAAAGACATTGTCACAACATTTGCCACCACGATCGACGCAATTTCTGTTTCGCACATAACATTGAGGTAGATTACAATGGTGTTAAATTGAACGTTTTTATCAATGGTAACAATACGCTTGAAGCCTAACTTCGCGACAGATTTAAACTGCAATCCGATCAGTAGATTAGGCTTATCACACCATTCGGTCTTGACGTAACTCACGTCCCAATAACATTTGTCTAAAATCTTAATGTTACTTCACGCGTTTACATTTTTAGACAATCAGACATGATTAACGTTAGCTTCACTTTTGAGAACAAAACCACTACCATTAGAACACACGTTGGCTAGACATGGTATGAGTTGATTAAGCACCATTTTGGGTTAAGTCACGCGATTAATGTTACTCGTTCTACATAAGTTATTAATATACACTCCTGCATATTAACTCGTGATCAAAACGATCTCTTATAACCGTACATCATATAGTTGCAGTAACCTGGGGGTGGGCCGAAACAAAAATACGCTGGAACATTCGTTAGAAAGGTATCTCCAACTCCATAAGCTGAAGAGGTCGAGGAGTCTAAAACACCAACAACATAACAAATCACAAATCACCGTTCTGTCCAAATGTTAAACCCACCAAACAGCAATTAAAACAATGCACCAACTGAGACGCGCAACTATTCTGCTACTGATGCGTAACTAGATGAGAACGGTTAACCAATTCGTGATGCAAAGACCGAGCACGCGAAGAATGTTTACAAATAATAAAAGAACAATCACAACCACACACCATTGCTTTAAGCTGGTTGCACAGCTCTCAATTAGGTCTGCAATGTCAATATATATGATGAGGGTTTGCGGAAAAAATACCCACAGATAACTGAATCTAACCTCGAGTAATTCAAGTAAGATCTGAAAGGCGTTTCGTTTTCCAGCGTACCTTACGAGCACACGATCGGCTAGCGTAAAGGTTTCTCTGTATACGAGTTGGCTGTATTAGAAACCATCGTCTTAAATGCGTTCAGTGTTAGAGGTTAGACCAAAGAGGCATGTGATGTGTTATTAGAAAAAGGTGACAAGCAATTTAGAGCACACATACAAAACAAATTAGAAACGAGAAGTTAAGAATTATAGGTCGGATATGGTGTCAACGTTTTTAACCTCAGCGGTAAAAAATACAAGTGCTGTGGCCGCAATGGAGATTGTAAACAAATTGCAACAAATGCACGATGTCCACACCCGTACTGTATTAATTGCTTTAATTTCTTCAGTACCAGAAGCTGCCCTGGGTGTTATCAAGATAAAAATTTTGTTTTGAGGCAAGAAGGGTATTATGGCGTCAATGATTAAAAATCACCTGGGAATCGCGCATAGATCACGAAGTTGGATGAGAGTATACACGCTGATCTAAACAACACGAATGCATCATTCAACTCACAAAAAGCTCGTACCACAATTTCTCATGATGTACTATACCATGAGGCCAAGAAAGGCAAATTTACCAACTGGGACATTTAGACCATTACCAACACAATGCCGTATCTTGAGCTGCTTATAACCATATTTGAGGTCAATTGCGGTGTCTTACTTACAAGGCTGGAGTAAGCAGACGATAAACACGAGTTCTTTTAAATACTATATTAAGTGTATAGCAAATACATGCCAACCGATAGACCTAATGTCACCATAGGTGCGAAACACTTTACTTTTTTAATGTCTGAGTACGCTTCTCGAAGCAAAGGCCGTGCAATAGTCGTATTCGCCACCCACTTTGAGGATTTTGCACGCACGCAAGCTTGGCATGATTAAAGTGGCCCAGATGAATTAGTACCTGATTAAGATAAATTCGTGTATAGATTTTCCGATACAGAGTACGAACATCTTAAAACTGGTAAAGTGTATGTATACCCTTCATACAACAAAATACTCACTTTTGAAGAATCAAAGTAATGTTGTAGTGTATGCACATTTACCAACAAATATGGTATTAGAGACCTCGATGTTGCATCACATAGCGCGAACACTGTTTATGCTTTTGACCTCAAACTACTTAAGAACGTGTTTTACGGAAACGCTGAATGGCTTCTTATGCACGATAAGGCTGAGAGCAATTCTCTAATTGTGCATTCCCTTTTCCACAGTCGCCCAACCTGTGTGAATAATAAAACGATCGTTAAAGCTGATGCATCTTAATAAGTTATTGCTCGTATTATTAAATTAGGTTTTACCCCCAAGACCGCAAGTGGGTTACTTGAGAAGTTGCGTCCCGACCTCATCCAGATTGCGCTTGACAAAAAAGAAAGCTTGATCGCAGCAGTGCAATATATAGAGAGCTTGTGCGACACGCACCGCGTTATTGATGATAGACCACGCACGATCGTGAAACAAAATGCGCAAAAACCACCCATAGGTATAAAGCCTGATGTGCAATACCGATCCACAGCTTCTGAGAATGATCGCTCGTTAGACGACAATTTCGGTGATCAACTTATTGAGATTGATTGCACCACCTAATAACAATAATAGATTGTGCATCAACTGCCCTTAATGCAACCTCAAATTCTCATTATCGATCCACAAATCAAATAGTATATTGATAGATTCATTTACCAACAATCTAAGAGTGTGGATATGTTTGACGATTAACGTGTCGAGTTACGACATAACAATGACATTTTCGATAACGAACAAGTTAGCGGGCCTAACGTTTAAAGTCGTAACAATGAGTAATCTCGAGAGTTTGCGAGTCTATTAGATGATACATTCTAACCTCCCGGTGACATTTAAACCAGCTAAATTGATGTGACTAACGGATCGCATAGACAACCCGATATGTTCAGAAGTCGTTTCGTTGATGATAGTGATCGCGCAGCCGACCGTGCCGCAATCAGAGCAATTGCTGAGCGTTAACAAGCTATGACTGACGCAATCAACATTTTACAAGCCACCACACAACAGTCTAGCCTACAACAACGCGAATTGTTGAAATCTAACCTTGCTATATATGAAGCTAGCATGAAATCATAATAAGATTTGGCAAATGCGCGAATCAACGCTAAACGTGATCTCATCAACCAAATTGCGCAGGATGAAGCCGACCTATTAGATTTACCATGTCGTGATCAACAATGTGGGTTGTGTAGAGCTTGCGTTAGACGAAATCGCGTGCGTTTGGATGATCCATAGTTTTGGGAGTCAATAAATCGTGAGGTTCTAAGTCAATTTTTATAAGACGTTGAGGATGCTGGTGTTCAAACCGAACATATGCTGGAATACATTGAGATGGTTAAGAAAAGGGATGAAAACAATAGTAAAGCTGCACGTGAATTTGACCCAACAACCACAACTCATGTCCGCTAATTCGTGTATGATTACACGCGTGAATGCAATACAGCGATTATTGAAAATCAATTGCTTAGACGCAACGGCCGTATGAATCTTTAAGCAACGCTACCGACCACATTAATTGACAAAGAGTTGCATCATAAAGGATGTCAACTGGCACGTGCTGCCGCTATATACACACTAGGCGTGTACATCAATTTATTAAAGCCTGATATTCTAATACTGATTGCACCTGACTCCGCACGTGAAGGCAAAATTGTTGAGATTGCATTGCGCTAGTAAATTCATGTTGTGATCATTCAACCAAGATGCGACACGAAAGATGATGAGAAAATATCTGGTTGGTTGCACGTTTAGAAGAAAAACCCTCATTTTATCACAATCTTCCCCGGGACTGTACAGTAGACTTTGCGTGACCCACGGATGCGTATAATCATTAACAGACCTAATAAATTAGTATCTAGCATTCATGGCACATATTATCTCGGACTCAAAGAATCGTATTTGACGACGTTCGGTGATGCAATATACACAGCTGGGCACTCATACCATGATTACACAACTGCCGATAGACCTGGCACCATTAAAGAATGCTCACATGGGTCATCAATTGGTTTGCTTACTGTCACATTAGCACCAGCAGCCACAAATGACAGATATTCGCATGGTGCAGATTCACTTATTGATGTCGTTAGCATTGACTTGCCCGAATTACACGGTTTGCCTGCCAGAAATGTTACCATCGTCACATCTGAGCAATAAAGCGTTAACAAACTCCTCAGCATATCATTACACGTTGTCTAACAGCCTCTCAACACCGTACCTAAATTTGTAGTTAAGAACAAGCAGGCTAAGTATTATGAACTCGTCAAATCCATCATCAATGACAAATCTGAAAAATCATTTTTAAACAATGTGCGATATGCGTCTTTCGGTGTTCTGAATGCGAGTGCGAGTCCAAATATTTTATCACCCAAAGAGGTGTTATTAGTGGCTAACCATAAAAAATCTTCCGATGGCAAGATTTTGCAAGCGTGCATGAGTGGTTTTGATGTGGCGACGACTAATAAAGAGAGGTGTGACCGCTTTATTAAAGATGCAAATTTACCTACAGTCGATCAACCAATATATGTGCAAACAAGTCCGTCGAACGTTTTCCACACCACTATCAAACCTTAGGTATTGTTATCCTACAATGATAAATAATACATTATTAGGTGCCGTGTTAACGAAGAGTAAGACTTTTCCAAACCTGATAACATGTACCTTCACAATTTAAACAGGCTTGTTTAGACCCTTCTGTACAAACAACCGGACACAATTGCACAATTAGCGTCTTACATTGAACCCCACAGTCTCAGTGTCATACGTGTGGAAATGAAAAACCAAGATTAAAAAGATGAGATTCTGCGTGCGGTGTACGATTACAATGTGAAACTTCACACTCGGATATTGAATTGGCAAGATACTAATATTAGCGAGTCCGTCGATAACATGTGGGAATTTTAAACAACAGATACAATAAGCATTGCCTACACAAACCGATAGTATGTTTTTGAACACACTGATCTGCTCACGAATCTTTGGGAATCACCTTCAGGGTGGGTCGTGAATTGTGGTAATTACGCTTCAAGTATCATGTCGAATGTTTAACGTAAATTGACTGCTCTCAAACGGTAGATTTGTTGCACACCTGACAGCCGTGATAGTTTCTACTGCTCCATAAGAAGTCTTACGAAAGAATCCTACACCATGACAAATAGAGACGGTCATTATATTGAATTTGTTGGAGATAAGACCGCAGCCTCATTGCCACCTACACATCCGAAATATAGATTACAACAGTATGCTTACCGATATCTCGGATTGTAAGTTCAAACGCTAGATCAACCTGACAATTCAATGGTCTCATCAGTGTTCGATAGGTTGCGAGCCAGCTCTGTGCTTGATGCAGGCATATATGCACAATAGCGCGAGTGTGGCGAACAAAACGATTCATAAGCATCATTTGGCGTCGTGAGTCCTGGCACAATACAACACCGTGGATGTTGTAGCCCAGAAGATAGTCCAAGATCATTTAATGATTCTGAGTGCGCTTCAATCATTAGTCATGAAGATTGGAATCGATTAATCGAGGAAAACAATGTAGAAGTTAATGGATTTAGTTTTACATGCAATTTTAGATTTTTTGAGCAACTTGACTGTTAAAACGCGTATCGCATTACACATCCCACGGCAGAAGAAGTGATATTCGATCCAGTTGAGCCATAATTAATTTAATATCGTGAATCTGCAGAGAGTGATATTGAACAATGGAATCCATTTGAGTAATTACATGAATCTGAAGACGATTGCGCGTACAATTGGGCACATTTTGAACTTGCTAGTATCAACGACGACCCCAAATCAGCCAGAGACATGTGTGCTGAGTAAACTAATCAACCTCGCATTAATTATGATGAGGAGAGCATAATTGACGACGGTAATGAAAATTTGGTTTTTAATTTCAAATATCCTCTACTCATAGTACAAAGTGATACTCGACCAATGATTAAAATCAAACTCGATGAGTTCGCACATGAACCACACGCTGAGTAAGACATCGACGATTGGCGCATCGCAAAACAGCATCACTATGTGAACTTTAACGCCATGTGGAAAATATTCAAGATTATGCTTAAAACCACATTCGACATATCCTTAATCAACATCAAAGCGTTGTGTAGTGTTATTTTTAAAATCGATTTGACCAATTTTTGGATTTTAGCGAACCTCAAGTTCGTGAAAGCTGCTATTGTCGTTTGTGGGGTCATCTATCTACCATTGATATCATCTTTCACAGTTGGCGCATTTGCGATTTTCGGTCCTGCATTACTCGCATGTTTATATTTTAAATACCTCGAGATGGAACATTTATCAACAGAAGATTATTAATACACTTATTCTGACGCAATCGAGCAAATTAGACGTGTGGAATTCGAGGAAAACGTTGATTACCCGAACCTTCGATCATATCTTAAAATGTTTGAGACCAGGTACACACGCATCACTGACCAGAAGTACAGAGTACCGTAAGAACCGAAACCATTGCAAGTTAACAACGAGATTAACAACAATCCATGCCCTATTAAATTACCTACGTTCTTTTAACAAACTTGTGACTATTTAAATGAGCAATATCTCAAAATCAAATTTAGTTTTATGCATTTATCTGAGGTCGACATTGAGTTATCAACGTTGTTGAGTGAGCGCATGAGTGTTGCCCATCGGTAAGGTATACATTAGTAGGAGCGTACGCGATTAACACAGCTCATTAGCAAAATCAAGGAGTCCCACCCGTGTGCGAAACGTAGATGCGATTGTTAAGGTTTGATTATGTATTAAGGGTTGGAAAGTGTTTAACGAATGTGTTCTGCCTTAGAAGATGTTAATCTGCAATAACCTAGTAATGAGATTGTCACCATCAATGTTAAAGTCGAGCGACAGTTATTGAAGATGATCAAAGTTGATTCTATCGTACAGAAGCACGTTGCGTTTGTGGTTAATAACTTGCAAAAATTACGAGACCTTAGTGCACCTACACACCTAGCAAACTTTGATCAGAACACCATACTTTAATTTGGTTCATATGTTAAAAAGTAAAACGCACATTCTGACCTTGATTTCACGCAATAATGGCCCGATTCTCGTAATTTTAGGATCAATGTACCAAATGAGCTTGATGTTTATTACATGGAAATGTTCACTGCAAATTTCGGTGCTAGGCAGATCACAATTGTTTGCACAAATTCACCAACGATATTTTACAATGTGCTTGTGCGTGCACGCGATGGAGAACACAATGAATAATCACTTGATGTTGAAGCAAACACGTAAGGTGAGATTAACGCAGTGACCATTTCGATAGGCAATACTACTGCAATTTTCCATGGCCCATTAGTTAAACATTTCTACATGACTTGCATACCAAAATCTGTTTCGAACGAGACTACAATTGTCTACGGAGGTGATCTCGAAAAGCGTGTTTACGGTACATTGTTTAAATTCCATGATATTCAAAAGCAAGTGAAAGTTAACAACGGTCTGCTGTTTGATTATTAACCTGAACCGTTAAGAAACAGGATATCAAATTAACCGTACGCAGATGCAAAAACTGTTATGTAAGGTGGTGAGGATTATAATGTTTACGATAGCGCGCTACGTTTACCTATTCACGCAATAATGTATGCTGCTGTTGACACCATTAGTCTTTAGGACATTGTCTCTGGTCGTGACTCGAAGATTAGTTTCAACGCTGTTATCAACATTCAATTCGGAGAAATCAACCATCATGTTGCACACAATGATTACCAATTGCGTGACCTTGTACAATCATTACTAACACCACAGAAAGACACTGTAACACTTGCTAAACGCATCAGGAAAAATGGTCCAATAATTGTTTAGTTGGAGAATGCGAATTAATATTTGTTACGCACCTGTGCGTATGGTTTACGCACACCTTGTTTGTTAAATCATGATCAAATCGATGAGCTATTAACCACGCAAATTGGCTTCAAAGAACCTGAGATTTACAATGTCGGGTAAGGGCTGCGTAGTCAATGTGTCGCAACTGTACTTGCAACAATATTAGAATCATTTGAACACAAACTTAACACAGGAGAATTACGGTACGTTTATCATTTCGCCGACCCTATTGCTTATTTGAAAAACAAACACCACGATTTAGGCATATCTTTAGATGTTTACAAAAATGGCATGAATTCTCAACACATATTGGATGAGATCAACGATAAAGTTGTGACAATTAACTCCAGAAAGTATTAGATTTAAGTTGTTATAATTACGACCACAAAGATTGGAGGGGTATTCAACAAACGTTAAATTCAAAAGGCATATCCGCACACATATGAAGATAGAATAGTCGTACCAATTTTTTGCAGTAGTGCAACTTACGCGGGTCTTGAGACTGCACATGCTTGGCTGATTGCTGAGAAAAACACAACATTTACATGCAACACGTATTCTAAATTCAACACTGACACCACAGGCCATTACATGAGCCTGCACAACGAGCTAAATTCTAATGGGGTATCTTTCTTCACAACGTGCTGCTGCAGAGGATGTAATAACGTGAGTCAAAATCACAATAAATATCTCAAAGCGTATGCCCACATGCGAGATTCCGGCCAGATTATTCTTGGGGATTTAAACAACGGTGCAGAACGTGCATGCAAGTCTTGCGTGGAGAAGATGAATACAATGGTAAGAGTGCAAGACTCTGAAGTGACACCTAACAAGTTAGCTTGGTATGCACCTTGTGACAGTTATCGAGACGCTGCTATCAAACTGATTGAGTTGCAGACTAATCACTGTAAGTTGACTAATAACATAATCAATTCTTTGCCTAGTTAATTGTGTGCACCGAAAACATCATTAAAACACATGACTGCAGACATTAGTCAATACATATTGTTTGGAGACGTCTAAGACCTTGCACCTAAACATGTGAAAATTAGCAAAATACTCAAAACACACCACAAAACGTTACATGATTGCGTCACTGATAAGATTGATGAGTTACTCCAACTACGTGCAAAGCAAGATATTAGAGTTAGCGTCATTAAGGATGCAATCGACGTTGGCTTGCACGATCGCGTATTTAACTCACGCAAGATCCTTACAAGCACATGCAACATACCGAACAACGTTGAATGGCGCGACGATATCCAACTTATCAGTGCTCCTCACATCGATTAATACAAATGTTTGCCGAAAATGGGTTCCGTACCAATAATTGGGCCAATTTTCTAAAATGCCGTCAGACGTAATTATGTGTCTTGCAAGTGTGAGTTACAATATCTTTATTCTCTCAACAGATATAAATCTGGTATGGTTGCTCCAATATCTGTAGTGTTTAATGATTTTGAATAATTTAGATAGAGATGGATTGAGCAAAATTACATTCCTGATGAGATGAGTTTCGACTGGGATACGATGATAGACACATCCAATCACATGCTGTAACATCAGAAGTAAAGCGCGAAAACAAAAACTCGTATCAAAAATGAGTTTGATCACTATGTTAATAACTTGAAGACATTTTATCCCACCCTGTAGGGGCACCTTAAAACTGAGTGTTTGTACAATGATGTCCGTGGGAGGTTGATTTCTTATTCTGATGACCACATACGTTACATTTTGAGTGGCATATACTATAGAATCCAAGAACAAGTATATCATTCCGAACATATGATTAAAAACAAATAAACTTTGACCATTGCAAAACAAGTTACTAAATTGATGAGTTAATTCGCTTACTGTATCGTGTCTGATTACACCGCATACGATAGCTCACAAACCGCTAGACATGGTCAAATTGAGTTTGAGGTCGTCAAACAAATTTGCGGCTTGAATGCGGCTTTAATTTGGCAACACTTCATGTTAGGTACTGCATTATTATCAACCGGTAAGACTAAAGTTATTGTCCCAAATTAATTATACTCTGGCAAACTTACCACTTCATTAACAAACACTTTAGGCAACAAGTTATATTTATTGTATGTTTTTAATAAGATGGGGTTGAAAGTTGGTGTGGACTATTTTTTCATCGTGGAAGGAGACGACAACATGATATTTGTTCAATTACTGAAATGTGGTATCGATGGAATACACGAGTTGACAAAACTAGGTTTTAAAGTCACAACTGAAGTTTATGAATCTGCAAGGCAAGCTGAGTTTGTTGGGCTTTAATTCTTTTCAACTGAGGTTCACCCTTTTTCTGTGTATGTCACTTGTTACAGGCACGCGTTACGTGCGCTCAAACGTCTAGGTTTCACAGACAAAGTGAAGGTTTTAGTCTCTCAAAAACACACTTGTGCAACATTGATCGGTAAAGCTGTTTCATTGAGAGACGCGTTCGCACAATGGCCCGTAGTTGAACCAATTGCCCACATGCTTTTAGATGAGGCTGCTCGTGCTTACCCTCGTATGCAGAAGACGATTGACCAATTGAAAACATAATCCTGTTTAGATTATAAAGTAGCATTTGAGATCATGCGTGAGACTAACATCAGCCGACAATACATCGAAGCTGTACGTGATAAGCTATACACGATTCACAATAATCCGAGTGTACCAAAACTTTACGATTATTTCGAGGAGAATTTAGGTCAATCTATGCATCGGTTAGTTGATGATTTATTGAGAGGTGGCTTATATTAAGTCCTAGACCCGGACGATTACCCATAAATCTTTGGTTACAGTAATGACACAATCAAATCGTTTAAAGGTTAATATTTCATTAATTCCGACCCCGCAACTACTAGTGGTTTATTACAATATGGTGATGTTGCTCGTGATGTAGACTCTCATTTTACTGACAATATGTGCATCACTGACAACATAAAATAATAAACCTCAAACTCATGCAAGACATCTTACGCAGCATCACTTACGACGAGACAAACAAAGTATTCACATCAGAGATGGGTTTACAACGTTACTTAAAAACCGCACCACAGTACAACGACGGCACACTCACAGATGCGCCAGTAAGCTCAACAAATAAACTCGACAAGTTCGAAAGCTTGGAAGGTTTCATAATACCGATTGTCATCTTAACCGCAAAATCTTTCGCTAAGTACTCGACCAATCGCAGTTTGTTTATTAAGCTCGCACGTTAAGGAGTTTTATTCTTCCCAACCACAGCGTTGGTAAATAGCTTCAGGCTAAACGGTAAAGCTAACGTCAAAGCGTAACTCGCACCATTCAACGCACATAATCAGAAACTCGGTTTCAATTTCTACACTGGGTCACCACGCGGTTACTACACCATCAGCTCACAATCAATGCTCACTTTACCGACTGATTCCCAATACAAAGATGCAGTCAAAGCTTGCGTTGCTTTATACAAAGAAATCCCAGATTTAAAGTCACATTATGACAAGATAGCCGCAGCATACGAA
>Ga0256308_1000080_pt1 | contig 12945 bp, 12 predicted proteins | sample ColtaT_2_FD_183675 | JGI IMG/M metagenome (GOLD analysis project Ga0256308, IMG submission 183675) | Metatranscriptome of freshwater microbial communities from Columbia River, Oregon, United States - Colum_Atlam_RepC_8d (Metagenome... | ecosystem: Environmental > Aquatic > Freshwater > River...
TTCTGAGTTGCGTTTTCCGGGTCTTGTGGGGTGGCCATAACCCCATGTTTTCCAGGAGATATTCATATGACGATGTTCCAAAAAGTCAGCAAAACCTTCCAGTGGGGCCAACACAAGGTCACCATGGAAACCGGCGAAATCGCCCGTCAATCCACCGGCGCTGTGCTGCTCGACATGGACGGCACCGTGGTGTTGGCCACCGTGGTGGGCAAGACCGAAGGCAAACCCGGCCAAGACTTCTTCCCCTTGACCGTGGACTACCTTGAGAAGTCCTACGCCGCAGGCAAGATCCCCGGCAGCTTCTTCAAGCGTGAAGGCCGCCCCAGCGAGTTCGAGACGCTGACCAGCCGTCTGATCGACCGTCCCATCCGCCCTTTGTTCCCCGAAGGCTTCTTCAACGAAGTGCACGTCGTGGTGCACACCGTCTCGCTCAACCCTGAGGTGGATGCAGACATCGCTGCCATGATCGCTGTGAGCGCGGCCCTGTCGGTCAGCGGCATTCCTTTCAACGGCCCCATCGGCGCGGCCCGCGTGGGTTATGTCAATGGCGAGTACGTGCTCAACCCCGGTCAAACTGCACGTAAAGACTCGCAGATGGACCTGGTGGTTGCCGGCACCGAAGCGGCTGTGCTGATGGTGGAATCCGAAGCCCAGCAACTGTCTGAAGACATCATGCTCGGCGCTGTGGTGTTCGGCCATGAGCAAGGCAACATCGCCATCAACGCCATCCACGAACTCGTGCGTGACGCTGGCAAACCCGTGTGGGATTGGAAAGCCCCTGCCAAGGACGAAGCCCTGATCGCCAAGATCGACGGTTTGGCCAAAGACAAGCTGGTGGCCGCTTACCAAATCCGCAACAAGCAAGCCCGCACCCAAGCCTGCCGCGCGGCTTACGCCGACGTGATGAGCGCGCTCAAAGCTGAAGGCGTGGCCTTTGACTCGGTGGCCGTGGAAGGCCTGCTGTTTGAGATCGAAGCCAAAATTGTGCGTGGCCAAATTTTGGCTGGCGAGCCCCGCATTGACGGCCGCGACACCCGCACCGTGCGCGCCATTGAAATTCGCAACAGCGTGCTGCCCCGTACCCACGGCTCGGCCCTGTTCACACGTGGCGAAACCCAAGCCCTGGTGGTCACCACCTTGGGCACTGAGCGCGATGCCCAGCGCATTGACGCTCTGAGCGGTGAGTACGAAGACCGCTTCATGCTGCACTACAACATGCCTCCCTTTGCCACCGGTGAAACCGGTCGCGTGGGTACGCCCAAGCGCCGCGAAATCGGCCATGGTCGTTTGGCCAAGCGCGCTTTGGTGGCGGTGCTGCCACCCAAAGACGAGTTCCCTTACACCATGCGTGTGGTCTCTGAAATCACCGAATCCAACGGCTCTTCGAGCATGGCCTCGGTGTGCGGTGGCTGCTTGAGCTTGATGGATGCTGGCGTGCCCATGAAAGCCCACGTGGCAGGCATTGCCATGGGCCTGATCAAGGAAGGCAACCGCTTTGCGGTGTTGACCGACATCTTGGGTGACGAGGACCACCTTGGCGACATGGACTTCAAAGTGGCCGGTACCACCAACGGCATCACTGCTTTGCAGATGGACATCAAGATCCAAGGCATCACCAAAGAGATCATGCAAGTGGCACTGGCCCAGGCCAAAGAAGCCCGCATGCACATCCTGGGCAAGATGCAAGAAGCCATGGGCCAGGCCAAGACCGAGGTGAGCGATTTCGCACCTCGCCTCTACACCATGAAGATCAACCCCGAGAAGATCCGTGACGTGATCGGCAAGGGCGGTGCTGTGATTCGTGCGCTGACCGAAGAGACCGGCACCCAGATCAACATCGAGGAAGACGGCACCATCACCATCGCTTCGACCGACAGCGCCAAGGCAGACGAGGCCAAGCGCCGCATCTCCGAGATCACCGCTGAAGTGGAAGTGGGCAAGGTCTACGAAGGCCCGATCACCAAGATTTTGGACTTCGGTGCTTTGGTCAACCTGCTGCCTGGCAAAGACGGTTTGTTGCACATCAGCCAGATCGCGCACGAGCGTGTCGAGAAGGTCACCGACTACCTGTCCGAAGGTCAGATCGTCAAGGTCAAAGTGCTTGAGACCGATGAAAAGGGCCGCATCAAGCTGTCCATGAAGGCTTTGCTGGATCGCCCCGAGCGTCCCGAGCACGGCCAACAAGGCTGATCGCGCAACGGGCAGGCGCGTCCTGCCCGTTGAACTTGAACCTTTTTTGTCTGCCCCATGAAAGCTGTTGAAATCACGTCCTACGGCGCCCCCGAGGTGCTGCGTTTGTGCGAGCGCCCCGATCCGGTGGCTGCTGCGGGTGAGGTGCTGATTCGCGTCTCGGCCAGCGGTATCAACCGCCCCGATGTGTTTCAGCGTACCGGTAACTACCCCGTGCCCCCGGGTGCGTCGGACATTCCTGGTTTGGAAGTCGCTGGCGTCATTGTCAGTGGTGATGCCGCTGCCATGGCGCAAGCGGGCTTGAAAGTGGGCGACCGCGTGTGCGCCCTGGTGGCCGGTGGCGGTTATGCCGAGCTGTGCACCGCGCCGGTGGCGCAGTGCTTGCCCGTGCCTCAAGGTTTGAGCGACATCGAAGCCGCCTCTTTGCCTGAAACCTTCTTCACCGTGTGGAGCAATGTGTTTGACCGCGCCCGCCTGCAAAAAGGCGAGACGCTGTTGATCCAAGGTGGGTCGAGCGGCATTGGTGTGACAGCCATTCAATTGGCCAAGGCCATGGGTGCGACGGTGTATGTCACGGCAGGTAACGACGAAAAATGCGCAGCCTGTGTGGCTTTGGGGGCTGATCACGCCATCAACTACAAAACCCAAGACTTCAAAGAAGAAGTCAAACGCCTGACCGAGGGTCGTGGTGTGGATGTGATTTTGGACATGGTGGGCGGCAGCTATGTGGCCCGTGAGGTGGAGTGCCTGGCCGAAGACGGCCGCATTGTCATCATCGCGGTGCAAGGTGGCATCAAGAGCGAGTTCAACGCGGGCTTGGTCTTGCGTCGTCGCTTGACGATCACCGGCTCGACGCTGCGTCCGCGCCCGATTGCCTTCAAACAAGCGATTGCGCAGGCTTGCCTGAAAAACGCGTGGCCTTTGCTGGAAAGCGGCGCCATCAAGCCCGTGATTCATTCGGTGTTTGCGGCGGTCGATGCGTCCGATGCCACTGGCAGCGGTGCAGCCAAAGCGCACACCTTGATGGAATCCAACCAGCACGTGGGCAAGATCATCATGACCTGGGGTGCCTGATGAAAAAACAGTGGATTGTTGGCAATTGGAAGATGAACGGCAGCCTGGCTGCCAATGAGGCTTTGTTGCAAGCCCTGATGTCTGGTTTGAACCAGCCTGCCTGTGGCGTGGCGGTGTGTGTGCCGTCTGTTTATTTGGCGCAGTGCCAAGCGTTGCTTAAAGGCTCAGCCATTGAGCTGGGCGCGCAAGATGTGTCGCAGCACGAGCAGGGCGCTTACACCGGCGAGCTGTCGGCGGCCATGTTGCGTGAGTTCGGTGCGCGTTTTGCCATCGTCGGCCACAGCGAGCGTCGCCAGTACCATGGCGAAACCGATGCGGTGGTGGCTGCCAAAACCCAACGTGCTTTGGCTGGTGGCGTGACGCCCATTGTGTGCGTGGGCGAAACCCTGGCTGAGCGTGAAGCGGGTAAAACCGAAGAGGTGGTCAAGCGCCAACTCGCGGCCGTGATCCACACCAATGGCCACTGCATCAGCGAGATTGTGGTGGCTTACGAGCCTGTGTGGGCGATTGGCACAGGTAAAACCGCCAGCCCCGAGCAAGCCCAGGCGGTGCACGCGGTGTTGCGCGCACAGTTGCAAGCGGCCAGCAGCAACCCAGCACGCGTGCCCATTCTTTATGGCGGCAGCATGAACGCGGCCAACGCGGCAGAGTTGCTTGCCCAGCCCGACATTGACGGCGGCTTGGTGGGCGGCGCCGCCCTCAAAGCCCCTGATTTTTTAAGCATCATTGCTGCAGCCCGCAAGAATTAAGCACCAGTTGCTATAGATTTTGGAGTAAATATGTCGATTCTTATTACTGTGATTTTGACGGTTCAGTTGCTCAGCGCGCTGGCCATGATTGGTTTAATTCTGTTGCAGCACGGCAAGGGTGCGGACATGGGGGCTGCTTTTGGCAGCGGTGGGTCGGGCAGCCTCTTTGGCGCCTCGGGCAGCGCCAACTTCATGTCGCGCACCACGGCCATCTTGGCAGCCGTGTTTTTCACCTGCACGCTGGCACTTGCATACTTCGGTAACTTGCGCCCCGAGGGCACCGGTTCGGTGCTCGAGCGCGCAGCCACCACCGCCCCAGCAGCCCCTGCTGATGCCAGCCCGGCCTCGCAAATCCCAGGCACAACAGCCCCAGCTGTCAACAACAGCGTACCAGCGCCAGTTGCACCTGTCAGCGGTCCGGCACAGATCCCAGCCAAGTAAATCGTGGCAAAAAACCTCGCTTCTCTCCTGAGAACGGGTTAATTTAAGGGTAAAATCTGAGGCTGTTCAGGAAGCCAGCCTCATGCAACCTGAAGTGATTGACAAGCCGTCGTGGTGAAATTGGTAGACACGCTATCTTGAGGGGGTAGTGGCGAAAGCTGTGCGAGTTCGAGTCTCGCCGACGGCACCATACAACAGCCTGGACCTCTTGGATCTGGGCATCTCGTTGGTCGCAAAGCAGATGAACCTCGATCAGTACCTTCCTGTCCTCTTGTTCATCCTGGTTGGTATCGCTGTGGGCATCATCCCGCAGGTGTTGGGCTATATCTTGGGCCCCAACAAACCCGACGACGCCAAAAATTCCCCTTATGAGTGCGGCTTTGAGGCTTTTGAAGACGCCCGCATGAAATTCGATGTGCGCTACTACTTGGTGGCCATCCTCTTCATTTTGTTTGACCTTGAAATCGCCTTCCTCTTTCCTTGGGCTGTGGCCCTCAAAGAGGTGGGTTTGACGGGCTTCATCGCTGTGGTCGTTTTCTTGACCATTCTGGTGGTGGGTTTTGTCTACGAGTGGAAAAAGGGTGCGCTTGACTGGGAGTAAGCGCGCCGGGCACTAACATCTTTGAAGGATTGCTGCCATGATTGAAGGCGTGATGAAGGAAGGTTTCATCACCACGAGCTACGACTCGGTGGTGAACTGGGCCAAAACGGGGTCCTTGTGGCCCATGACGTTTGGTCTGGCCTGCTGCGCAGTGGAGATGATGCATGCAGCTGCTGCGCGTTACGACATCGGTCGCTTTGGTGCTGAGGTGTTCCGCGCCAGTCCCCGCCAATCTGACCTGATGATCGTGGCGGGCACCTTGTGCAACAAAATGGCCCCGGCTTTGCGCAAGGTCTATGACCAGATGAGCGAGCCACGTTGGGTGATTTCCATGGGCTCCTGCGCCAATGGCGGTGGTTACTACCACTACAGCTACTCGGTGGTGCGCGGTTGCGACCGCATCGTGCCGGTGGATGTGTATGTGCCGGGCTGCCCCCCAACGGCTGAGGCGCTGATTTACGGCATCATCCAGCTGCAGCAAAAAATCCGCCGCACCCAAACCATTGCCCGCGTTTGAGCGCCAGGACACAACCATGACTGTTTTTGCTGCTTCGTGTGCTGAGATTGAAGAGGCTGTCAAGGCGGCTCTGGGCGACAAGGCCCGCCGCATTGAAACCCGCTTGGGCGAGGTCACCGTGGAGGTGTCTGCGGCCAATTACCTCAGCGCCGCTCAAGCCCTCAAAACCCACCCCGCCTGCCAGTTCGAGCAACTGATTGACCTGTGCGGTGTTGATTACTGCGACCACGGCGACGGTACGTGGGAAGGGCTGCGTTTTGCCTCGGTGGTGCACCTGCAATCGGTGGCTTTGAACCACCGCCTGCGTTTGAAGGTGTTTGCGCCGGATGACGATTTCCCGGTGCTTGATTCGCTCAGCAACCTGTGGGCCTCTGCCAACTGGTTTGAGCGCGAGGCCTTCGACCTGTACGGCATCATTTTTGAAGGTCACGACGACCTGCGCCGCATCCTCACCGACTACGGTTTCATCGGCCACCCCTTCCGCAAAGACTTCCCCTTGAGCGGCCATGTGGAGATGCGTTACGACGCCGAGCAGCAGCGCGTGATTTACCAGCCCGTGTCGATCGAGCCGCGTGACATCACGCCGCGCATCATCCGTGAAGACAACTACGGAGGCCTGAACTGAGTCTGCGACTTGGGACACATGTATGGCTGAGATTAAAAACTACACCCTGAACTTCGGTCCTCAGCACCCGGCTGCGCACGGCGTGCTGCGTCTGGTGCTTGAGCTTGATGGCGAGGTGGTGCAACGCGCCGACCCGCACATTGGCTTACTGCACCGCGCCACCGAAAAACTCGCCGAGAGCAAAACCTACATCCAGTCGCTGCCCTACATGGACCGCCTGGACTATGTTTCGATGATGTGCAACGAGCAGGCTTACTGCTTGGCCATCGAGAAAATGCTGGGCTTGGAAGTGCCCCTGCGCGCCAAGTACATCCGCACCATGTTTGGCGAAATCACCCGTTTGCTCAACCACCTGATGTGGCTGGGCTCGCACGGCAACGATTGCGGCAGCTCCACCATTCTGATCTACACCTTCCGCGAGCGTGAAGATCTGTTTGACATGTATGAGGCGGTGTCTGGTGCGCGCATGCACGCGGCTTACTTCCGCCCCGGTGGTGTGTACCGCGATCTGCCCGACACCATGCCGCAGTACAAGGCCAGCAAGATCAAAAACGCGCAAGCGATCACCGACTTGAACGCCAACCGCCAAGGTTCGTTGCTCGACTTCATTGATGACTTCACCCAGCGTTTTCCTAAGTGCGTCGACGAGTACGAAACCCTGCTCACCGACAACCGCATTTGGAAGCAACGCACCGTGGGCATTGGCGTGGTCACGCCTGAGCGCGCCCTGAATTTGGGCATGACGGGCCCCATGCTGCGTGGCTCGGGCATTGCCTGGGACTTGCGTAAAAAGCAGCCTTACGACGCCTATGGCTTGGTGGACTTTGACATTCCCCTGGGCAAAACCGGCGACAGCTACGACCGCTATTTGGTGCGTGTGCAAGAGATGCGCGAGTCCAACCGCATCATCAAGCAGTGCGTGAACTGGCTGCGTGCCAACCCAGGTCCAGTCATCACCGACAACCACAAAGTGGCACCGCCTGCGCGCGAGGCCATGAAGTCCAACATGGAAGAGCTGATCCACCATTTCAAGCTCTTCACCGAAGGTTTCCGTGTGCCCGCTGGCGAAGCCTATGCCGCCGTGGAGCACCCCAAGGGTGAGTTTGGCATTTACATGGTGAGCGACGGTGCCAACAAGCCTTACCGCCTGAAGATCCGTGCCCCCGGTTTTGTGCACCTCTCGGCCTTGAACGAGATGGCCAAAGGCCACATGCTGGCCGACGCGGTGGCCATCATCGGCACCCTGGATATCGTGTTTGGAGAAATTGACCGATGAGCGCCCCCAACAGCCCTTCGACGCCTTTGTCGGCGGCGACCCTGGCGCGGTTCGACCGCGAAGTGGCCAAGTACCCGGCAGACCAAAAGCAATCTGCGGTGATGGCCTGCTTGGCCATCGTGCAGCAGGAACTTGGCCATGTGAGCACCGACAGCGAGGCCCAAATTGCCGCGCACCTGGGCATGCCAGCCATGGCGGTGCACGAGGTCACCACCTTCTACAACATGTACAACCAGCACCCTGTGGGCAAGTTCAAGCTCAATGTGTGCACCAACCTGCCTTGCCAGTTGCGCGATGGCAGCAAAGCTTTGAAGCATCTTGAGCAAAAGTTGGGCATTTCCATGGGCCAGACCACAGCTGACGGGCTTTTCACGCTACAACAAAGTGAGTGCCTGGGCGCTTGTGCTGATTCGCCCGTGATGCTGGTCAACGACCGTACCATGTGCAGCTTCATGAGCAACGATCGCTTGGACCAGCTCATTGATGGTTTGAAAGGAGCGCAGTGATGTCTGTCGCTCAAGTGCTCGAACAATTCCAGGCCAGCGGCACCGAAAGCTGCTTCCATGACCGCCACATCAACCCCCAGATTTATGCCGGTTTGAACGGCAACAACTGGCGCCTGGCCGACTACGTGGCCCGCGGTGGCTACCAAGCCTTGCGCAAAATCTTGGGCCAAGACGGCTCTGCCCCCAACCCTGAGACCGGCGTGGCCGGCATGACCCAAGACCAGGTGATTGCCACGGTCAAAGAGTCAGGCCTGCGCGGCCGAGGTGGTGCGGGCTTTCCCACGGGTTTGAAGTGGAGCTTCATGCCGCGCCAGTTCCCCGGCCAGAAGTATCTGGTGTGCAACTCTGATGAGGGTGAGCCCGGTACATGCAAAGACCGCGACATTCTGCAGTTCAACCCGCACATCGTGATCGAAGGCATGGCCATTGCGGCTTATGCCATGGGCATTTCGGTGGGGTACAACTACATCCACGGTGAAATTTTCAAGAGCTACGAACGCTTTGAAGAAGCCCTGGAAGAAGCCCGCGCTGCAGGCTTCTTGGGCAACAACATCATGGGCAGCAGCTTTAACTTTCAGTTGCATGCCGCCCACGGTTTTGGCGCTTACATCTGCGGTGAAGAAACGGCCTTGCTCGAGTCGCTCGAAGGCAAAAAGGGCCAGCCCCGTTTCAAGCCACCGTTCCCGGCCAGCTTTGGTTTGTACGGCAAGCCCACAACGATCAACAACACCGAAACCTTCGCGGCTGTGCCGTGGATCATTCGCAACGGTGGCCAGGCTTACCTCGAATGCGGCAAGCCCAACAACGGCGGCACCAAAATTTTCTCCATCAGCGGTGATGTGGAGCGCCCGGGCAATTACGAAATTCCCATGGGCACCCCGTTTTCCAAACTGCTCGAATTGGCCGGTGGTGTGCGCGGTGGCCGCGCTTTGAAAGCGGTGATTCCTGGTGGCTCATCGTCCCCAGTGCTGCCAGCCGAGATCATGATGAACTGCACCATGGACTACGACTCGATCGCCAAGGCTGGCTCGATGTTGGGCTCAGGCGCGGTGATCGTGATGGACGAGACGCGTTGCATGGTCAAGTCGCTGCAGCGTTTGAGCTACTTCTACATGCACGAGTCTTGCGGCCAATGCACACCTTGCCGCGAAGGCACAGGCTGGCTTTCCCGCGTGGTCGATCGCATCGAAACAGGTCACGGCCGACAGGAAGACATGGACCTGCTCGACAACGTGGCTGAGAACATCCAGGGCCGCACCATTTGCGCTTTGGGCGATGCCGCGGCCATGCCCGTGCGCGCCATGATCAAGCATTTCCGGCACGAATTCGCCTACCACGTTGAGCACAAGACCTGCATGGTCGACGCTTACGTTTGACGAGCACACATATGGTTGAAATCGAACTCGACGGCAAAAAGGTAGAAATCGCTGAAGGCAGCATGGTCATGCATGCGGCTGAAAAAGCGGGCACCTACATTCCGCACTTTTGTTACCACAAGAAACTCAGCATCGCGGCCAATTGCCGCATGTGCTTGGTTGATGTGGAAAAAGCACCCAAGCCCATGCCTGCCTGCGCCACCCCCGTGACGCAGGGCATGATCGTGCGCACCAAGAGCGACAAGGCCATCAAGGCCCAAAAGTCGGTCATGGAGTTCTTGCTCATCAACCACCCGCTGGACTGCCCCATTTGCGACCAGGGCGGTGAATGCCAGTTGCAAGACCTGGCCGTGGGTTATGGCGGCTCTGCGTCGCGTTACGACGAAGAAAAGCGCGTGGTCTTCCACAAAGATGTGGGCCCCTTGATCTCCATGCAAGAGATGAGCCGCTGCATCCACTGCACCCGCTGTGTGCGCTTTGGCCAAGAGGTGGCCGGCGTGATGGAGCTGGGCATGTCACACCGTGGCGAGCACTCAGAAATCGAAACCTTTGTGGGTCACTCGGTGGACTCTGAGCTATCGGGCAACATGATCGACATTTGCCCCGTGGGCGCCTTGACCAGCAAGCCTTTCCGCTACAGCGCCCGCACCTGGGAGCTCAGCCGCCGCAAATCGGTCAGCCCGCACGACAGCACGGGCGCCAACCTGGTGGTGCAGGTCAAGAACAACCAGGTCTTGCGCGTGGTGCCTCTGGAGAACGAAGCCGTCAACGAATGCTGGATTGCTGACCGTGACCGCTTCTCTTATGAGGCCTTGAACAGCCCCGACCGCCTCACCCAGCCCATGATCAAACAGGGCAACGCGTGGCAAACCGTGGACTGGCAAACTGCCCTGGAGTACGTGGCCAACGGCACCAAACAGATCAAACACAACCATGGCGCTGCTGCCATCGGTGCATTGGTCAGCCCCCACAGCACCTTGGAAGAGCTCTTCCTGGCCACCCGTTTGGTGCGTGGCCTAGGCAGCGACAACATTGATCACCGCCTGCGCAACGCCGAGTTCGCGCCTGCATCGGGTGTGCGTTACTTGGGTACCAGCATCGCCGCTTTGAGCACACTGCAACATGTGTTGGTGGTGGGCAGCAACCTGCGCAAAGACCACCCGCTGTTTGCCCAGCGTGTGCGACAAGCGGCGCGCCGTGGTGCACAGGTTCACGTCATAGCCTCGGCCCATGAGATGACAGACACAGATGCTTGGGCCATGAAGATTGCCTCGAGCAGCCTCACCCCAGCTGCCGATTGGGTGCAGGCCTTGGCCGATGTGGCCGCTGCGGTTGCCGAGCAAAAAGGCATGGCTGCACCCGCAGCCGCTGCTGGGGTGAATGCCCAAGCTGCTGCGATGGCCAAGTCGCTGCTCAGTGGCGAGCGCAAAGCCATCTTACTGGGCAATGCTGCCGCACACCATGCCCAGGCCAGCAGCCTCTTGGCCTTGGCCAATTGGATTGCCGAGCACACGGGTGCCACAGTGGGTTACTTGACCGAAGCGGCCAACACCGTGGGCGCGCAGTGGGTGCAAGCCCAACCGCAAGCGAACGGTTTGAATGCCGCGCACATGCTCGCAGGTGGCTTGAAAGCGGTGTTTTTGCTGAACACCGAGCCCGGCTTGGATTCTGCCAACGCAGGCGCCGAGCAAGCTTTGGCAGGCGCGGACATGGTCGTGACCTTGAGCCCTTTCAAAACCAACCTGGCTTGCAGCGATGTGCTTTTGCCCATTGCGCCGTTCACCGAAACCTCGGGCACCTTTGTGAATGCCGAGGGTTTGGCGCAAAGCTTCCATGCGGTGGTCAAGCCCCAAGGCGAAGCCCGCCCAGCCTGGAAGGTGCTGCGCGTGTTGGCCAACCTGCTCGGTGTCGAAGGCTTTGACTTTGAAACCTCGCAAGACGTGCTCAAAGCAGCGCAATCGCTGCCCCTGAATTTGAGCAACAAGACGCAAGCCGCTGTCGATGTTTCGCGCACAGCGGGCACGCCTGCTACGGCTTCGATCTACCAGCTTGACGGTTTGGTGCGCCGTGCAAGCAGCTTGCAACTCACTGCTGATGCACGCGCTGTGGAGGTGTTGGCATGATCGACGCGCTCTACAACGGCGGCTTGAACCTGGTGGCCGCCTCCTGGTGGGCCACCCTGGTGTGGCCTGTGCTTTGGATCCTCATCAAAATCGTGGCGGTGCTCGCACCTTTGATGGGTGCGGTGGCGTACCTCACGCTGTGGGAGCGCAAGCTCTTGGGCTTCATGCAGGTGCGCCACGGCCCCAACCGCGTAGGCCCCATGGGCTTGTTGCAGCCCATTGCCGATGCCTTGAAGCTGCTCACCAAAGAGCTGATTCGCCCCAGTGCGGCCAGCAATGGTCTGTTCCGTTTGGGCCCCATCATGGCCATCATGCCGGCATTGGCCGCCTGGGTGGCCATTCCTTTTGGTCCTGATGTGGCGCTCACCAATGTGAACGCTGGCTTGCTGCTGATCATGGCCATCACCTCCATCGAGGTCTACGGCGTGATCATTGCGGGTTGGGCGTCCAACTCCAAGTACGCGTTTTTGGGCGCTTTGCGCGCCTCGGCGCAAATGGTGAGCTACGAGATCGCCATGGGCTTTTGCTTCTTGGTGGTGTTGATGGTCTCGGGCAGCATGAACCTCACGGAGATTGTGATGGGGCAGGCCAAAGGCACCTTCAGCCACATGGGCCTGAATTTCCTGTCGTGGAACTGGCTGCCTTTGTTGCCGATCTTTGCGGTCTACCTCATCTCGGGTGTGGCAGAAACCAACCGCCATCCTTTTGACGTGGTCGAAGGCGAGGCTGAGATTGTGGCTGGCCACATGGTTGAGTACTCGGGCATGGGCTTTGCCATCTTCTTCTTGGCTGAATACGCCAGCATGTGGCTGGTGTCAATCCTGGCCGTGCTGATGTTCTTGGGCGGTTGGTTGCCCCCCATCGACAGCGACTTGTTCAATGCCGTTCCAGGCTGGATCTGGTTGGGCCTGAAAACTTTCCTGGTGGTGTCCATGTTCATTTGGATACGCGCCACCTTCCCACGCTTCCGCTACGACCAGATCATGCGTCTGGGCTGGAAGATCTTCATTCCAGTCACGCTCGTGTGGCTGCTGGTGGTGGGTGTGTGGTTGCACACCCCCTGGAACATCTGGAACTGATCGGGTCACGCCATGACAGCAATTGCTTCCAACTTTTCCCTCAAAGATTTCCTCAAAAGCTTCATGCTGGTTGAGCTGTTCAAGGGCATGGCCCTGACAGGTCGCTACGCTTTCAAGCGCAAGGTCACGGTCCAGTTCCCAGAGGAGAAAACCCCTCAGTCCCCACGCTTTCGTGGCCTGCATGCTTTGCGCCGCTACGAGAACGGCGAAGAGCGTTGCATCGCTTGCAAGCTGTGCGAGGCCGTGTGCCCGGCCATGGCCATCACCATCGAGTCCGATGTGCGTGCCGATGGCTCGCGCCGCACCACCCGTTACGACATTGATTTGACCAAGTGCATCTTCTGCGGCTTCTGCGAAGAGGCCTGCCCGGTGGACGCCATCGTCGAAA
>Ga0256308_1000081_pt1 | contig 12786 bp, 10 predicted proteins | sample ColtaT_2_FD_183675 | JGI IMG/M metagenome (GOLD analysis project Ga0256308, IMG submission 183675) | Metatranscriptome of freshwater microbial communities from Columbia River, Oregon, United States - Colum_Atlam_RepC_8d (Metagenome... | ecosystem: Environmental > Aquatic > Freshwater > River...
GCCGGTGTAGCTCAGGGGTAGAGCGCTTCCTTGGTAAGGAAGAGGTCACGAGTTCAATTCTCGTCATTGGCTCAAGAAGAAGAAATTTATCCGTAAGACGGATTTTTTATATAGAATAAGTATTAACTAAGTAACAAAAAAAACAAAAAATGGCTAAGGAAAATTTTGATCGTTCCAAACCACACGTTAACATTGGTACCATTGGACACGTTGACCACGGAAAAACTACATTGACTGCTGCAATCTCTAGCGTATTAGCTTCTAAAGGATTGGCGCAAGTTCGTGACTTCTCATCTATTGATAATGCTCCTGAAGAGAAAGAGCGAGGAATTACAATTAACACATCTCACATCGAGTATCAAACTGTTGCGCGTCACTACGCTCACGTTGACTGTCCAGGTCACGCGGATTACGTAAAGAACATGGTAACAGGTGCTGCTCAAATGGACGGTGCTATATTAGTTGTAGCTGCAACAGATGGTCCAATGCCTCAAACACGTGAGCATATTCTTCTTGGAAGACAAGTTGGTGTTCCTCGTTTAGTTGTTTTTATGAACAAAGTTGACATGGTTGATGACGAAGAGTTGTTAGAGCTTGTTGAAATGGAAATTCGTGAATTACTTTCTTTCTATAAATATGATGGAGACAATGCTCCAGTTATTCAAGGATCTGCATTGGGTGCTTTGAATGGTGAAGCTAAGTGGGTAAAAGCAGTCGAAGATTTAATGGATGCTGTTGATACTTATATCGAATTACCTCCACGTGAAATTGATAAACCGTTTTTGATGCCAGTAGAAGATGTATTTACGATTACAGGTCGTGGTACAGTTGCAACTGGTCGTATTGAGACAGGAATCATAAACTCTGGAGAAGGTGTTGATATTCTTGGAATGGGTGACGAAAAATTAACGTCAACTGTAACAGGTGTTGAGATGTTCCGTAAAATCCTTGATAGAGGTGAAGCTGGCGACAACGTTGGTTTGTTATTACGTGGAATTGAAAAAGCTCAAATCAAAAGAGGAATGGTTATTTGTAAGCCAGGTTCAACAACACCTCATGTTGAGTTTAAAGCAGAAATTTATGTTTTGAAAAAAGAAGAAGGTGGACGTCACACTCCATTTCAAAATAAATACCGTCCGCAATTCTATTTCCGAACTACAGACGTAACAGGAGAAATTTTGTTAGGAGAAGGTCGTGAAATGGTTATGCCAGGTGATAACGTTTCAATTAATGTAAGATTAATAGTTCCTGTAGCAATGGATAAAGGACTTCGTTTTGCAATCCGTGAGGGTGGAAGAACTGTTGGTGCTGGTCAGGTTACAGAAATAGTAAAATAAATAATAACATAGTTTAAAGTTAGGGGAATTGAAAAATTCCCCTTTTTAAACGGGTGTAGCTCAGCTGGTAGAGTGGTGGTTTCCAAAACCATTGGTCGTGGGTTCGAATCCTACCGCCCGTGCTGAAATAAAATAAAATACGTGTTTAAAATAAAATCATATTTTCAAGAGACTTACCACGAAATGGTTCACAATGTAACGTGGCCCACTTGGCAAGAATTACAGAATAATACAATTCTAGTAGTTGTAGCATCTATTTTAATCTCATTAACAATTTTTGCGATGGATTTTCTTTTCGGTATTTCTGGTGAAGAAGATGCAATGTGGAAAGGATTAATCGGATTTATTTACGGAATTTTCTAAGGATAAAGACATGGGAGAAATAGTTAAAAAATGGTACGTTATTCGTGCTGTTAGCGGCAAAGAAAAGAAAGTAAAAGAATATCTTGAATTAGAAATTTCTCGTATGAAGTTAGGAGATTATGTGAACCAAATTTTAATACCTATGGAAAAGGTTTTTAAAATTCAAAATGGTAAAAAAGCACTGAAAGAAAAAGTGTTTTTGCCAGGTTATGTAATTATTGAAGCGGCACTAGTTGGAGAAGTAAAACACGTAATTAAAGGGATTCCAAATGTAATTGGTTTTTTAGGCACTGTAAAAGGTGGTGAACCAGTTCCAATGAGAATGTCCGAAGTAAATAGAATTATAGGTAAAGTAGATGAATTAGCCGAACATGAAGAAGAAATGAAAGTTCCTTTTATTGTTGGCGAGCCTGTTAAGGTAATTGATGGTCCTTTTAATAATTTCACAGGCGTTGTTGATGAAATCAACGAGGACAAGAAAAAATTAAAAGTGATGGTCAAAATTTTTGGCAGAAAAAATCTTTTGGAGCTTAGCTATATGCAGGTTGAAAAAGATTCTTAAAATGTATTAACCGTAGAAGTGTGCTGATGATTAAAGCTTCCCATCAATTATAGCGCACGTTTGACTACATAAATTGAATATATATGGCTAAAGAAGTAGCAGCGTTGATCAAATTACAGATCAAAGGAGGCACAGCCAACCCAGCACCACCAATTGGACCTGCATTAGGTGCAAAAGGTGTAAACATCATGGAGTTCTGTAAGCAGTTTAATGCTAGAACGCAAGATAAAATGGGGAAAGTTGTACCGGTTGTTATCACTGTTTACGGTGATAAATCTTTTGATTTTGTTTTAAAAACCCCACCCGCAGCAGTTCAAATTATTGAACATTCTAAAATCAAAAAAGGTTCTTCTGAACCTAATCGCGTTAAAGTTGGATCTGTTTCATGGACGCAAGTTCGTGCGATTGCTGAAGATAAAATGCCTGATTTAAATTGTTTTACTGTTGATTCAGCAATGCGGATGGTAGCAGGTACTGCTCGAAGTATGGGCGTTACAATTAAAGGTGGTGAGGCACCAAAATCCAAAAAATAGTGTTATGAAGAGAATTTCGAAAAAAAGAAAAGAGATTCTAGCCAAGTACGACTTGACTAAAATCTACACTCTGACAGAAGCCTGTGATTTGGTAAAGGGAATCTCCACTACTAAATTTGACGCTTCCGTAGATATTTGTGTACGACTTGGAGTTGATCCTCGTAAAGCAAATCAAATGGTTAGAGGCACAGTGGCTTTGCCGCATGGAACTGGAAAGGATATTAAAGTACTTGTACTTTGTACTCCCGACAAGGAAAATGAAGCGAAGGAAGCGGGTGCTGATTTTGTTGGACTTGATGATTTTATTGAAAAAATCAAAGGTGGTTGGACAGATATTGATGTTATTATTACAATGCCTTCTGTTATGGGTAAGGTTGGTGCACTTGGACGAGTTTTAGGTCCTCGTGGATTAATGCCAAATCCAAAAACGGGAACTGTAACAATGGATGTTGGAAAAGCAGTGCAAGAAGTGAAAGCTGGAAAGATTGACTTTAAAGTTGATAAATACGGTATCATTCACTCTTCAGTTGGTAAAGTAAGTTTTGATGGTGATAAAATTTGTGATAACGCAAATGAATTAATCTTGTCTCTTCTTAAATTAAAACCTTCTGCTGCAAAAGGAACATACATCAAATCAATTTACATAAGTTCAACAATGAGTCCTGGTATTCAAATTGACGCCAAGTCTGTTAATGCTTAACATTTAAAAAAATGAATAGAATAGAAAAAGCAAAGTATATAGATGATTTAACTGCTGAATTAACAGCAAATAATATTATCTATTTAACAGATACTGCAGAACTTACAGTTGAATCAGTGAATACATTACGAAGACGATGCTTTCAAGCAAATATTAAAATTCGTGTTGTAAAAAATGCACTGCTTCAAAAAGCAATGGAACGTGTAGAAGGAAAGAATTTTGAAGGTCTTTATGACACTTTAAAAGGAGCAACTTCTATAATGTTAAGTGATGTTGCAAATGTTCCCGCAAAATTGATTCAAGATTTTCGTAAGAAAAACGCGAAACCAATTTTAAAAGGAGCATACATTGACGAAGCAATTTTTATTGGTGATCATCAATTACTAATTCTTGAATCTTTGAAAAGCAAAGAAGAATTGGTTGGAGAAATCATTGGATTATTGCAGAGTCCTGCTAAGAATGTATTATCTGGACTTCAAAGTGCTGGTGGCAAAATCGCTGGCATTCTTAAAACGCTCGAACAACGGGCATAATTATTATTTATTAAACCTTTTTTAAAAAAAATAAAATAAAATGGCTGATTTAAACAAAATTGCAGAAACATTAGTAAACCTTACAGTTAAAGAAGTAAGTGAGTTGGCAACAATTCTTAAAGATGAATATGGTATCGAACCTGCAGCTGCTGCTCCAGTTATGATGGCTGGCGCTGCTGCTGGTGGTGGTGAAGAAGCTGCTGCTGAGAAAACTGAATTCGATGTTATCCTTAAGGCTGGTGGACCTAACAAATTACAAGTTGTTAAACTTGTAAAAGAACTTACTGGTAATGGATTAAAAGAATCTAAAGATCTAGTTGATGCTGCTCCATCTACATTGAAAGAAGGAGTTTCCAAAGATGAGGCTGAAGGCTTGAAAAAGTCTTTAGAAGAAGCTGGAGCTGAAGTAGAGATTAAATAATCTTTAAATATTTACAGGATAGGCAGCACATTTAGTGTCTGCCTACTTCTGTTTTTAAGCAATTACCTGAGTTAATAATTTCCAATTACTAAAAAACAAAAGCATTGGCAACATCAAATAATTCAACCAGAATTAACTTTGCGTCAAGCAAAAACCAGTTTGAATATCCAGATTTTTTGGAAATTCAGTTAAAATCCTTCAAAGAGTTCTTTCAATTAGAAACTACTCCCGAAAATAGAGACAGCGAAGGCCTCTTCAAAGTGTTTGCGGAGAATTTTCCTATAACAGATACAAGAAATCAATTCGTATTAGAATTTTTGGATTATTTTATTGATCCACCAAGATATTCTATTGCAGAGTGTATTGAGCGCGGCTTGACTTACAGCGTGCCTCTTAAAGCAAAATTAAAATTATACTGTACTGATCCCGAGCATGAGGATTTTGAAACAATTGTTCAGGATGTATATTTAGGTACAATACCTTATATGACTCCGAAAGGTTCATTTGTTGTAAATGGAGCAGAGCGTGTAATCGTTTCTCAATTACATCGTTCTCCAGGTGTATTCTTTGGTCAAAGTCGTCACGCAAATGGCACAAAACTTTATTCCGCAAGAATAATTCCTTTTAAAGGTTCTTGGATAGAATTTGCTACAGATATTAATAATATCATGTATGCCTATATCGATCGTAAAAAGAAGCTTCCTGTTACTACTTTATTCAGAGCCATTGGTTATGAAACAGATAAGGATATCTTAGAAATATTTGGACTTGCTGATGAAATTAAAATTAGTAAAGCAAACATAAAAAAATTAGTAGGTAGAAGACTAGCTGCAAGGGTTTTAAAAACTTGGATAGAAGATTTTGTAGATGAAGATACAGGAGAAGTTGTTTCTATTGAAAGAAATGAAGTTATTCTTGATCGTGAGATTGTAATTGGTGATGAGCACTTAGACTTAATCATGGATTCGGGAGCAAAATCTGTTATTCTTCACAAAGAAGATGCTAATTCTACGGATTTTACAATTATCTATAATACCTTACAAAAAGACGTTTCCAATTCTGAAAAAGAAGCGGTAGAACATATTTATCGACAATTAAGGAATGCAGATCCGCCCGACTATGAAACTGCAAAGGGTGTTTTTGAAAAATTATTTTTCTCAGATGCACGTTATGACTTAGGAGAGGTTGGTCGTTTCCGTTTAAATAAGAAATTAGGACTTGACAATTCTGAACAGTCTCGTGTTCTTACAAAAACAGATATTATAAATATCATTAAATACCTTATTGAATTGATTAATTCAAAAGCGGATATTGATGATATTGACCATTTATCAAATCGTCGAGTAAGAACAGTTGGTGAACAATTGTATTCTCAATTTGGAGTAGGTTTATCTCGAATGGCACGTACGATCCGTGAACGAATGAATGTTCGTGATAACGAGGTTTTTACACCAATCGACTTAATTAATGCAAAAACTTTGTCTTCGGTTATTAATTCATTTTTTGGAACAAATCAATTGTCTCAATTTATGGATCAAACGAATCCACTTTCGGAGGTAACTCACAAACGTCGTCTTTCTGCCCTAGGGCCAGGCGGACTTTCACGTGAAAGAGCTGGATTTGAGGTACGAGATGTACATTATACGCACTATGGTCGTTTGTGTACAATTGAAACGCCAGAAGGACCAAACATTGGATTGATTTCTTCGCTTTGTGTTTTTGCAAAAGTAAATAAGTTAGGTTTCATTGAAACGCCTTATAGAAAAGTTGAAAACGGAAAAGTTTCTTTAAATGATACACCAATTTATTTGGCTGCTGAAGAGGAAAACTCTAAAATTATTGCTCAAGCTATTGAGAATATTGATGATAAAGGAAATTTCTTGTCAGATCTTGTAAAAGCTCGATTTGAAGGTGATTTCCCCGTTGTAACTCCAAAAGCACTTCATTTAATGGATGTTGGTGCCAACCAAATTGCATCGATTGCAGCCTCTTCTATTCCATTCTTGGAGCATGATGACGCCAATCGTGCTTTGATGGGATCAAACATGCAGCGTCAAGCGGTTCCGCTTCTTCGTCCGAATTCTCCAATTGTTGGAACAGGAATTGAGCGTTTAGTAGCTCGTGATTCTCGTGTTTTAATAAATGCTGAAGGTAATGGAACTGTAGAATATGTTGATGCAAATGAAATTATCATTCGCTACGATTGGAATGCTGAAGATAAATTAGTGAGTTTTGACAGTGAAGTAATTCATTACAAGCTTACTAAATTCATGAAAACAAACCAAAGTACGTGTATCAACTTGAAACCGATTGTACAAAAAGGCGATAGAGTTGAAAAAGGACAGGTTCTTTGTGAAGGATTTGCAACGCAAAAAGGCGAATTAGCTCTTGGTCAAAATTTAAAAGTGGCATTCATGCCTTGGAAAGGTTATAATTTTGAGGATGCGATTGTAATTTCTGAAAAAGTTGTTCGTGATGATATCTTTACTTCTGTTCACATTGATGAATATTCTTTGGAAGTGCGCGACACAAAACGTGGAATGGAAGAATTAACTTCTGATATTCCAAATGTTAGTGAAGAAGCTACAAAAGATTTGGATGAAAATGGATTGATTCGAATTGGTGCAGAAATAAAAGAAGGAGATATTTTAATAGGAAAAATTACACCAAAAGGTGAAACAGATCCGTCTCCAGAAGAAAAATTACTTCGTGCGATTTTTGGTGATAAAGCTGGTGATGTAAAAGATGCATCTTTGAAAGCTGGACCATCTCTTCGTGGAGTTGTAATTGAAAAGAAATTATTTTCTCGGGCAATTAAAGACCGTAAATCTAAGAATCACGATAAACCCGTTCTTGAAACTATTGATGCTGAATACCACAAAGATTTTGCTGATTTAAAAGAGAAATTGGTAGATAAGTTAATTCAAATTCTTGGCGAAAATAAAGCCAATGGTGTTTTTAATAACTTTAAAGAAGAATTGGTTAAAAAAGGAACTAAATTTTCAAATAAGGCATTAATTTCATTGGATTATTCAATTGTTAATCCACTTAACTGGACAAGCGATACTACTGTAAACCAATTGGTTAGCCGTGTTATTCATAATTTTAACATCAAATCAAATGATCTTTTAGGTAACTATAAGCGTCGAAAATTCCATATCTCTGTTGGTGATGAACTTCCTGCAGGAATTGTAAAATTAGCGAAAGTGTATGTTGCTAAAAAACGTAAGTTAAAGGTAGGTGATAAAATGGCGGGACGTCATGGTAATAAGGGTATTGTAGCAAATATTGTTCGTGCTGAAGATATGCCATTCCTTGCCGATGGAACTCCTGTTGATATAGTTTTGAATCCGCTTGGTGTACCTTCACGTATGAACCTTGGTCAAATTTATGAAACTGTTCTTGGTTGGGCAGGTGAGAAGTTAGGTATCAAGTTCGCAACGCCTATTTTTGATGGTGCAACACCTGACGAAATCAATGATTGGACGGATAAAGCAGGTGTGCCAAGATCAGGTAAAACCTATTTGTATGATGGTGGAACTGGAGAACGTTTCCATCAACCAGCAACTGTAGGAATAATTTACATGTTGAAATTATCACACATGGTAGATGATAAAATGCATGCACGTTCGATTGGACCTTATTCATTAATTACGCAACAGCCACTTGGAGGTAAAGCTCAATTTGGAGGTCAGCGTTTTGGAGAGATGGAAGTTTGGGCTTTGGAAGCATTTGGAGCTGCTAATATCTTACAAGAAATCTTAACTGTAAAATCAGATGATGTTACAGGCCGCGCGAAAGCATATGAAGCAATTGTAAAAGGAGACAATATTCCTGAACCAGGAATTCCAGAATCTTTCAATGTATTGCTTCACGAATTGAGAGGTTTATGCCTTAATGTAACTATGGATTAATTGAATTATTTAACGAAAATATTCCAATAAAAATGTCTTTTAAAAAAGAAACACCAAAAAAACAAAATAGCTTTAACAAGATAACTATTTCACTATCTTCTCCTGAGATAATTTTGGAGAACTCAAGCGGTGAAGTGTTGAAGCCTGAGACAATTAATTACCGTACTTATAAGCCTGAAAGAGATGGTTTATTTTGTGAAAGAATCTTCGGTCCAGTTAAGGATTATGAGTGCCATTGTGGAAAATACAAGCGTATTCGCTATAAAGGAATTATTTGTGATCGCTGCGGTGTTGAAGTAACCGAGAAAAAAGTGCGCCGCGAAAGAATGGGGCATATTTCCTTAGTTGTTCCTGTAGCACACATTTGGTATTTCCGCTCTCTTCCTAATAAAATCGGATATCTTTTAGGTTTACCCACGAAGAAATTGGATCAAATTATCTATTATGAGCGTTATGCGGTAATTCAAGTTGGATCTGCTTTGTCTATTGAAGGACTTACAATTAAGAAAATGGATTTCCTTTCTGAAGATGAATACCTTGACATTATTGATAATCCATTAATGAAAGACAATCATCATTTAGATGATGCTGATCCTAATAAATTTATCGCAAAAATGGGTGCTGAAGCACTTCATGATTTACTGAAAGGATTACAATTAGAGGATCTTTCATATCAATTACGTGATCAGGCAGAACACGAAACTTCTGTTCAACGTAAAAATGAAGCGTTAAAAAGATTGCAAGTTGTTGAAGCAATGAAAGATTCTCAAAAGAGAATTGATAATAGACCAGAATGGATGATTGTAAAGGTTGTTCCGGTTATTCCACCAGAATTAAGACCTTTAGTTCCTTTAGATGGTGGACGTTTTGCAACTTCAGATTTAAATGATTTATACCGTCGAGTTATTATTCGTAACAATCGTTTGAAGCGTTTGATAGAAATTAAAGCGCCTGAGGTTATTTTGCGAAATGAGAAACGAATGTTACAGGAATCTGTAGATTCATTGTTTGATAATTCTCGTAAGTCAAGTGCTGTAAAAACAGAATCTAACCGTGCTTTAAAATCTCTTTCTGATTCCTTGAAAGGAAAACAAGGTCGATTCCGTCAAAACTTATTGGGAAAACGTGTTGATTATTCTGCTCGTTCAGTAATTGTCGTTGGACCAGATTTGAAATTACACGAGTGTGGTTTACCAAAAGATATGGCTGCGGAACTTTACAAGCCGTTTATCATTCGTAAAATGATTGAACGTGGTATTGTGAAAACAGTTAAATCAGCGAAAAAAATTGTAGACAAAAAAAGATCCAGTTGTTTGGGATATTTTGGAGAATGTATTGAAAGGACATCCTGTTCTCTTAAATCGTGCACCAACATTACACAGATTGGGAATTCAAGCTTTTCAACCGAAATTAATTGAAGGAAAAGCAATTCGTTTACATCCATTAGTTACAACAGCATTCAATGCCGATTTTGATGGTGACCAGATGGCGGTTCATTTACCTTTGGGTAATGCTGCAATCTTAGAAGCACAAATGTTGATGCTTGCATCTCATAATATTCTAAATCCTGCAAATGGTGCTCCAATTGCTGTGCCTTCTCAAGACATGGTTTTGGGATTGTACTATATTACTAAGGGAAAAAGATCTTTTGAAAAGGAAATCGTAAAAGGTGAAGACAGTATTTTTTACTCTCCACAAGAGGTAATAATCGCTTATAATGAAGCAAAATTAGATTTACATGCTCACTTAAAGGTGAAATCATATGACCTAAATGCAGCAGGAGAACCTGAATTAATGTTAATTGAGACGACTTGCGGACGTGTTATGTTCAATGAGAAAGTTCCAAGAGAAGTTGGATACATCAATGATGTACTTACGAAAAAAGCATTGCGAGATATTATTGGAGAAGTATTGAAAATTTGTGGAACTTCCCGAACTGCTCAATTCTTAGATGATATCAAAGGTTTGGGTTATGAAATGGCGTTTAGAGGTGGTTTGTCTTTCAACTTGGATGACATTATTATCCCGAAGGAAAAAGAAAAATTAGTTGAAAAAGCACATGGTGATGTGAAAGATGTTATGGGTAATTATAACATGGGTCTTATTACAAACAATGAGCGTTACAATCAAATTATCGACATCTGGACGCATACAAACTCTCGTTTGACGCATACATTGATGGAGCAATTGAAGACAGACCGTCAAGGTTTTAATTCTATCTACATGATGTTTGATTCTGGAGCTCGTGGTTCGAAAGAGCAAATTCGTCAGCTTTCTGGTATGCGTGGATTAATGGCGAAACCGCAAAAGTCTGGTGCTTCTGTTCAGGAAATCATTGAAAATCCAATTTTATCTAACTTTAAAGAAGGTTTATCAATTCTTGAATACTTCATTTCAACACACGGTGCGCGAAAAGGTCTTGCAGATACAGCTTTGAAAACAGCGGATGCGGGATACTTAACACGTCGTTTGGTGGATGTTGCTCAAGATGTTGTTATTAATTTAAATGACTGCGGAACTTTAAGAGGAATTGTTGCAACTTCACTTAAGAAAAATGATGAAATTGTTGAGCCTTTATACGATCGTATTTTAGGTAGAACTTCTGTTCATGATATATATTTGCCGGAATCAGAAACAATCATTGTTGCTGCAGGTGAAATTATATCTGAGGATGTAGCAAAGTCAATTGAAAAAGAAGGAATTGAAGAAGTTGAAATTCGTTCAGTACTTACTTGTGAAATGAGACGTGGTGTTTGTTCTAAATGTTACGGAAGAAATCTATCGAATCACCGTCTAGCTCAAATTGGAGATGCTGTTGGTGTTGTTGCTGCTCAATCAATTGGTGAGCCAGGAACACAGTTAACATTGCGTACTTTCCACGTGGGTGGTACGGCATCAAATACTACGGATATTTCTGATTTAAAAGCGAAAGCAAATGGTAAATTAGAAATAGATGAATTAAGAACTATAGAAAAGAAAAATGCTGATGGTTCTGTTAAATTAATTGTTGTTGGTCGTTCTGCTGAATTGAAGATTTCAGACGAGAAAACAGGAATTACAGTTATGACTACTAATATCCCTTACGGATCAGAATTATTTGTGTCGCATAATACGAAAATCAAAAAAGGTGATGTAATTTGTAAGTGGGATCCATACAATGCTGTTATAATTTCTGAGGTTGCAGGTAAAGTTGTTTTTGACGATGTAGTTGAAAATATTACTTACCGCGAGGAAGTTGATGAGCAAACTGGATTTACAGAAAAAGTAATCATAGAAACAAGAGATAAAAAGAAGAGTCCAGCGATTCATATTATCGATCCTAAAACAAAAGAAATTTTACGCGAATATTCAATTCCTGTAAACGCACACATTTCTGTAGCTGAGGGTGATAAGTTGGAAGCAGGAGAGATTCTTGTGAAAATACCAAGATTGTCAGGTAAAACAGGAGATATCACTGGTGGACTTCCTCGAGTAACTGAATTATTCGAAGCACGAAATCCTTCTAATCCTGCTGTTGTTTCAGAAATTGATGGTACCGCTACTTTTGGAAATATCAAGAGAGGTAACAGAGAAATTAAAATCACTTCGAAATTTGGAGAGGTTAAAAATTACTTGGTTCCATTGGCAAAACATATTTTAGTTCAACAAAATGACTTCGTTAGAGCTGGTCAACCCCTTTCTGATGGTGCAATTACACCAAATGACATCTTAAATATTGAAGGCCCAACGAAAGTACAAGAGTACATCGTGAATGAAATTCAAGAGGTTTATCGTTTGCAAGGTGTAAAGATTAATGATAAACACTTTGAAGTTATCGTTCGTCAGATGATGTTGAAAGCTGAAATTAGCGAATCAGGAGATACGCGGTTCCTTGAAGGTCAATCTGTTCATAAAGCAGATATTATGGAGGCAAACGATGCATTGTATGGTTTGATGTTTGTAAAAGAAATTGGAGATTCTACGGAATTTAAAAAAGGTCAATTAGTGACTGTTCGAAAATTGAGAGACGAGAATTCTCGCTTAAAAAGAGAAGACAAACAAATCGTTGAAGCCCGGGAGGCAATTCCTGCAACTTCTACTTCCTTGCTTCAAGGAATTACAAGAGCTTCACTTCAAACTCAATCCTTCATTTCTGCGGCATCTTTCCAAGAGACTACAAAAGTTTTAAACGAAGCAGCTATCGCAGGAAAAGTAGATCATTTATTAGGTCTAAAAGAAAATGTGATCGTTGGACATTTAATTCCTGCGGGAACAGGTGTTCGTGAATATCAAAAAATGATTGTAGGTTCTCAAGAAGCTTACGATGAACTTTTAGAACAAGTTTAAAATTAAATTATTAATAAGAAAGGGGCTTTTGTCCCTTTTTTATTGCGCTATAGTTTGGTTTTATTTGTGGCAGTCTTAATTGAGCTATTTTACTACA
>Ga0256308_1000082_pt1 | contig 12753 bp, 7 predicted proteins | sample ColtaT_2_FD_183675 | JGI IMG/M metagenome (GOLD analysis project Ga0256308, IMG submission 183675) | Metatranscriptome of freshwater microbial communities from Columbia River, Oregon, United States - Colum_Atlam_RepC_8d (Metagenome... | ecosystem: Environmental > Aquatic > Freshwater > River...
CTCGACGCGGCCACCGCGTTTGGTTGGGATGCCCCAAGCCCCTGCGAACGCTGTTGGAAGGATTTCCAGGAGTGGAACGCCTGCTGACCAATACCGCCGAAGCCGCCGGGGCCGGTTGCCGACTGCCGCTAATGAGCCTGCCATCACGACTAGGAATCACCTATCTCTCCGAATTCTCTGCACCTTATCTGAAGGCTCCCCAACCCCAGACTGATTCACCGACTGAGGCTGCTCACCACACCCGCGCACGCCGGCGTATCGGCTTCGTGTGGCGCGGTAACCCGCAGCACAAAAACGATCACCGACGATCTTCGCCGATCCTGGAGTTCGCCAAACACTTACCGCCCCACGATACCGATTGGGTCAGCTTGCAGGTGGGTGGAGATGTTGCAGGAGAACTCAATCGGCTGCGAACCCATCTCAAAACCGTTGCAGCAACATTCCGACCCACAATAGATGAAGCTGCTGGCCTGCCGCACATCGAGGACGCCGGAAGCCAGTTCGAAGACTTTTTGGACACCGCGCGCGCCATCACAGCCACAGATCACCTGATCACTGTAGACACCGCCGTAGCTCACCTCGCCGGTGCACTGGGACACCCCACCACCCTGCTCCTCCCCAACCCACCGGATTGGAGATGGGGAATTCGTAGCAGAAAAACGATTTGGTACTCTGACCACGATCTCATACCACTGGTTGCATAATTAAATTTCTCCAGCCACCCGAGACACTATTCATCGTCCATCTCAAAAACTCATGTCTAACTTCAATATTTGCATCGTTCAGCCAACCGGTTATTTGCACTCCCTCGCATTCTTAGAACTCGCTGAACTCATCCTCTACTCACTGATCGACTTGGGGCACAAATCTGTTTTAAATTTTAACCGGGTAGACTCCAACGCGACCAACATCATCATTGGATGCCACCTTTTAGACCCAAGCCGGGCTACTACGCTGCCGCCAGACACAATCATACTTAACACGGAACAACTCGAGGGCAACCCATCTCCTTGGAGAACCAACATCTTGGAATGGGGACGTCGCTTTCAGATCTGGGATTATAGCACAAAAAATATCCAATGGTTCTCACAGAACGGCATAATTCAAGCAAAGCAACTTAGAATTGGCTACCAACGGCAACTTGAAAGACTTAACCAAAACTCAAATAAAGATATTGATGTCTTATTCTACGGATGTATCAACGAACGTCGTTTAAAAATACTGAATGAATTAACAGCAAATGGACTTCGCGTAAAATCATTGTTCGGAGTTTACGGTGCAGACCGCGACCGCTGGGTTGAAAGATCACACTTAGTGATCAATATTCACTATTATGAATCACAAATATTTGAAATCGTTCGAGTTTTCTATTTAATCACCAATTCAGTACCAGTCATATCAGAAGTCAACGAAAGCACATCGATCGATCCTATTTATACCGCTGCAATCGAACCGTGCCCATACAATAATTTAGCAACCCGCGCCGCACAAATAATTAATAACCCACCGATCTATCAAGAATTGCAGCGCAGAGCGAGCAACCTTATATCAAAATATCCCCAAAAATATTTCACAGAACAAATACTTCCGTGAATAAATCAAGATCACGACAAAAATATACTCATACAAGCGGACGAGAAAAATCCCCTAAATTGGCGTGCTATTAAAATATACACCTGGTTGAAACTATAAACGCTTTTCACAATAATTGGTCAATCAGTCTAACGACGGCTTTAGGGTCAGCAATGAATCCACTTTCCCAGTTTGGCTCTGATCCATATGTGGGGAAAAACATTGCGTGATATTCATGGTCACAAATAAAAGCGAGATTGCGATACCAACAGGAGGGTTGGTGGGTGTGGAGTAGTTCGATTACTCGCAGGCCCGGCTCTGCAGCCAACATGTTGGACAGCGCACCTGCGTGAGGTGACACCACGATTTCGGCTGATGCAAAAGCTGTTAATTGACTCTCATAAGTCATATTTCCGCACTCGATTGAGTCAAATCCTAAGTGGGAAAGGGACTCAAAAACCTCGTCTTCGTTTATTAGTCCACGTCGGCCACCTACATCTCGTCGAGAGAGGAAAAGACGGTGCTGCTCATTTTTGCCGGATCGCAAATGTCGGGCCAAATCTAGAATTGGCTTCGGATGCCATGTTTCATTAATAGAAACTCGCGCATATGATGGTACAATCAAGCGCTCAAATTTCAAATCACGCCGAGATCCATCTTGATTCACCGGATTCACTATTTCCATAGATTCCAAACCAAGGCGTTTGAGACTAGCCTCACGGAACAACTCGGCTTGGACACCTCTAGTTACAACAATTTTTATATTCTGCCGGAATATCAACTTAAGATGCTCAAGCATTTCAATTATCCCAATGCATGTGGCGCTTTGTGTGTGCCAATGTCCAAAATTATCATTAAGTGTTGAAAAAAGCACTGCTGTTCCTGAAATGTATTGATCTACAGCGTAAGCATTTGAAACCAGCGTCCGTGTTAAATCATCTTCTAACATCGATACATTAGATGAACGACTTCGCAATTCAGCTTGGTAGGTTGTGTCCCACAGTGGACGCCCAAAACGATCGAAAACTACCGTGCCACCTACTAGGTCACACCCGTGCAGGACATGGAAATAAACAGGTGGTGCGTCATAGTGAGGCTTACAGTCATATGGCGGATGGTCAGCAAGCCGATTGGCGCCCAACCCAAAATAGATAGAGTGGGGACGTCTTGTTCCTACAGTTTCTCCAGCTAGGACGTGGGTAAAGTCTGTAGCACCGCGAAACCTTTTCATAAATTCCGCCTCGGTTTGGCTTACCAACCCTAATGTCCCATAAAGTACTGGGTGACGCTCACCGCAGCGACGCATAGTACAACTAAATTCGTTATTACCCGAATCGCTCCCGCAAAAAATGCCGACGAGCGTTATCACGAAGGGAGCCACCTGCAGACGAAATTGAAACAGCCTGCGTGTGGCAGAATCCTCGATTACTAGAAACCCTGATTGGCAGCTCCACCAGAACTCCCCAAACGCACCACCGGTGATACTGCCGTCAGTGCGTAGTTCGATGTGTGAAATTGGCGATTCTCCAAGATTTCGAAAGATTAGCCAATTCGCTGCAAAGCTGGTATCGCGCATTATGATTAAAATAATCGGTTGCAGTTTTTAGTGAAACAATTCACAGTATATTACCTGCCGCCTGTCAGGTCACGGACTAAGAAACGGCGCGAATGCATTAGAATCCAGAAGCACCTCGTAGTCCATCCACCCTCAAGCTTGCGTCGCCTCTAATGAACCACTCATTACTCGATGCAAAAGAGGCCGCACGCCGTCGAACCGTTGACCGTGCTATAGAAGGCCAGACCGAAGTTACGGATAAAATCTGGTTTATTGAAACGTGCAAATTTGTTTCTGTTAGGCGTTTTGGAAAGGCCAATTGCGCTCTACTTACAACCAAAAATATTAAGTGTTTTCAATTGATAAATTTTTATATTCATTTAAAATATTTGTAGAATCCATGTGTTGTCTTTGCGTAAAAAATGCGAAATGAGAACACATTGCGCTACCACAAATAGCATTAAAAAAATTTATTTCTTGCGGTTTGTCTACCGCTAACCATTTTTCTTCATCCAAACCAACAGCTCCATCAAATTTTGCAAATTCCAATCCAAACCAAGAAATAGCATTAATTGAAACTCGTTCATAATGGTGTAAAACCCATTTTCTAAATTTATAATTATCAGCTGTACCAAGCCGCAAAGAATTTAAAAATGCTCGATGTTTAAATTCTGCTACCTGAGGATTTTCCCAACCAATAGAATCCAAGCAAGAATAACCAATTTTAAGATCCATTTCCAAACAACCAAATCGCTGATGAATATGATCAATAATTGCATTATTTACGATGTTTCCATATACTAAAAAGTATTGCGGGTTTTGTTTTCTAAAATAATAAATATTTTTTATAAAATTATTTTCTAACCAAACAATATCGTCATCCAAGCGAATGTAAATTGTTTCTTTGTCAATTGCATTCTTATAAAAATTATGAATTGCCCAACCTTCGCCTTTTTTAGGATCAATGTCAGCAGAAAAATCTAAAGTAATAAAATCAGGATACTTTTCTTTTAAAGAATAAAAGTATTGAATGTCATCTGAATTTCTTGTATTTACCCAAATACGATATTCATCTATAAAACTTTTTTCCTTCAAAATATATGGAATCAAAACTTCCATGTATCTTTGCCTGCCTGCTGGAGTCACAACTACGCACCTGTAATCTTTATTCATATACTACACCTATTCCCATCATTTTAACAATTTTTTTCGATGAATTAAATTCTATATTAGATCTTAAACTTTTTATTTCTGCCCAGAATTTCGGAACGCCACCATTTAAAGATGGATCATTCCTGATAAAATCATCATCAATATCGTGAAAGACACAGTATTTAGCAAATTTGCCAACGTTTTCATAATCATTTTTAACAGACTCATACGAATGGTCACCATCAATAAATACCAAGTCAAATTTATTGTGTTTATACATTAAACTTGTTTTGCTGTTATATTCAAAATCAGGATTTATTACTGGATTGTGATTTATTGGGTCTATTGAAATACATTTAACTTTTCTAAATTCATTTAAAAAAAGACGCCAACAAATTGAAAGAAACACCATTGTATGTACCTATATTTAAAAAGGTGCTTATTGGTTTGTCGTAAAGAAATAGCATTAGATCAGCAAACTCATCTGGGAACTGCCACATGCCTGTACTTTTCGATAATGCATACTTATAGTCAGGGTGATATATGTTACCTCTATCATCACAGTATAATTTTTGATCTAAAATAACTTTAATTAAATTATTTAAAGACAGATTTGGAAATTTATTATTTATTATCATAAAGAAATGGTTCCTCACAATTCGTCACACCAAACAGCGGAAGCAAAAGCTGGAAGTAATCCCGGATTGGAAACGAAGCGAGAACAGTATTTGGGTGGCCATCAAGCATCGGGCCCCAAAGGTTCACGCAATCGGTGGTAATTATCAATTTGACCGATTCCACCTCCGCCTAGATACGGATGACCGCGGTGGACCATACCCGAAAAGGTTCATGACCATGCAGTGGTAAGAAGATGAGCTCATGAGAGAGAATTGTTGGCACATTTTATTTGTGAGCAAAGTTGGAGTAGAATGAAAAACGCGACGGGCTGGCTCGACTTTCATCTGATTGGAAATTTATCAGCACGGTTGCTCTGACTACTAGATTATTGATAAGCAAATAATTACCATCGCTATTGGTCAGTAATTTTCAAAGACTCATCTCAAAAACGAGATTTTCGAACTTAAGGATATGTTCTGGCGGCAATATATTCTTAAACTTTTATTATTACGAAATATTAATGATCTCTTGGAAGGCTCAGGGCAACATCTACAGTGTTGAGGATAGGTACTGGGCGGCGCGTGACTGTTAGTTAATTCCAAGTGGGCATGTAATGCACTTGGACGTAGTCGGTCATCAAATATAATCGCATTAGAGTATCGATTCATTTTAATTCGCAACGGAATAACCACCTCACCGATCCAGCTCAGACTTGAAAATTTAGGCCCCGGTGTAGGCACGAATTCTTGAGGTAGGGAACATGTCTATTCCACCGGCTGGATCGAGGCGTCCATCTAGGCTAGCGATACCCAACCAGCGTCGGTGCAGTCTCTGAATGTTACGCCCAACATGTTCGAATCTTGCTGGTCCGCTCTGAGACTCGTGATGGATAACAACGCTGGAGGGCTCGTAGACCAAAAAGCCCCCTCGACCTTGGAGTCGAAGACACAGGTCTACGTCCTCGTACCCATTCCAGAATCCCTCGTCGAACCCGTGCACCGCCTCAAATTCGGAGCCTCGAACCATCAGGCAAGCCGCCGTGAGCGCCTGATACAACCGTCGCTCGTTTGCGGCCGGAAAATCTGCTGGGCGACGATAGTAGGTGTGGATCGCGAGCAATGGGTCTCGCCCTGGATGTGCAACGAGTGCGACACCCGCGTGCTGGATAGTTCCATCCGGGAAGAGCAATTTGCTGCCCACTGCGGCGATCCGCGAATCACCATCCATCAGGGCAACCATTGGCTCGATCCATCCAGGTTGGACCTCGGTATCATTGTTGAGAAACAGGAGGTTTCGTCCGGATGAGGCACGTGCGCCTTGGTTGCACGCGCGGGCGAACCCGAGATTCGACTCATTACGCAGAAGAATTAGAGGCCCGTTTCCGCTCTGCTCAGCTAGCAACTCTGCGGTTCCATCGGTCGACCCATTATCCACAATAATAACTTCCACCAGCCCCGGCGGCGTGTTTTCTTGGATCCGCAATAGGCACTGTCGAGTCAGGTCAAGTCGGTTGAGAACTGGGATGATGATAGAGACAACGGGGATCGACGTGCTAGAGGCTGCGACGGCAGCGGACGCCTGCGGATTTGACGATGGCACGTTGCCTTTCAGGAAATCCAAACCCCAGTCACTAGGTGCCACTGCATCAGACCTTCCAGGGGCTCGTCGAGAAGCCAAGGCGGCTTGATAACCCCGAAACGTTGCAACTGCGGCCGCGGGCCAGGTCCACCTTTCGCGGAATTGGTCCCGCAACGCTGAGCGTTTTGGGACATCTACTGCGTGGTTCCGGAAAGCATTGATCACAGCTTTTCGGATTGAGGCCGAATCAGCGGGATCACAGTAGTAGGCGCTATACCCAAAATATTCACGTTCTGAGGTGCGGTCGCTTACCGCAAGAGCACATCCAGCGAGGGCTGCTTCAACGTTGGCAATTGAGGCGCATTCCATCCAACTTGGGAGAGCATGCACCCGAGCCGCCCGGAAAGCAGAAGCCAAATGCTCGTGCGGCAGGTGCTCGATGAAGATGGTTCTGGGACCGGCGTGGCGTCGACAGAGCCGGAGATAGTTCCGGTCGTAGTTGCGTCCAACAACCACCACCGGCAGCTCGGTATCTCGCAACGCATGCAGCAGCATCAACTGATTCTTCCGGGGCTCTATCAGGCCCACCGTCAGCACAAAATCGCGTACCTTGTAATTTTCAATGAACCAGTCCGGAGTGGCTGAATCAAATATATGGGGCTCCGCACCGTTGAACACAAGTGTGTATGGCTTCGAAACCCCAAGAGTTTGTCGGAGATTGGCTACCTCTGCTTCACTTTGCGGCAAGATGTGGTCGACAAGTTGTAAAAGGCGCCTCTGATATAGCTCGTACCCACGGAAATTCGGATGTCCCGCATTCGCCCGACTTAGGCCGTTGACAAGGAAGCGATCCTCGGCGAGCGCGACAAGTCGCGCATCAAGATCTGCGGACGAACCTGCACCCCGGAAAAGATGAGGAACAGCCAAGTCTGCCCATGCCTTTTCACGCATATCCCAGTAGATCGTGGAGAGGGCGATAGGGATGTTGGGAGCCAAACTTCGAATAGCCTGGGCCTGGGCGAGAGTCTGGTGCGGGAACCAAGTATTCCAGAGATGTACCACATCATATCCGCGAGGATCAGGGCGGGGCGTGCAGTCAACATCGACTTCAATTCCCATCTGTTGGAGGTATTGGCGAGTCTTATTGAGCTGATGCATGTCTCCGCCGGGAAACCGTTTCTCAAAGGAATTGACCATGAGCACCCGCATCCTAGGACCACCATGGCTCGCGAGTGAGGTATCCGAGATCGAGACACCCGATTCGCTGGTGATCTTATTCTGGTCAATTGGTCGCTTGCTGCGTATAGGGCCAATTATTGAAGTAACTACCGGATGAACCTGCGATGAGATGGCTGCCAGCCTCTGATTTTCGGGATCGAGGTACAGGCCCCGTCCGGCCACGGTGCGAGCCATATCCCGTTGCCCTGCGCGCTGGTAGGTCTCCGCTAGGGCGAGAATTACATCCGGTCGGTGAGGAGCTAAGTTAACGGCTATGAGCAGGATGTCGATAGCTTGGCGCAGATGCCCTTGAAGCAACCTTGCGGCCGCTATACACAGGTGGTCATCTACCAGTACAATCAATTCGGGGTTTTTATGGGCCCGTGCAAGTATATCGTAAATCTCTGGTCCTGGAGTCGCCTTCGAATCGTAATTGACTGGTTTTGGGAAACCTGAGGGATCCGGAGCATTGGCCATTTTGGCTGAAGTATCGCCATTGTCGGGTAGATAACGGCCCTCCCGGGAAAGATCGATGGAGCGTTCCAAAATCTCGAAGATCTCCGGAACCCACTTACCATACATTTTGATCGCATTGCCTTTCTGGTTAGACAGAGCCGATCGGGACCGAGCCAATCCATTATTCAGCTTATGGACGATGGCGACCCGTCCGTCGTAGAGGACCTCGTACCCTGCCACTGCTAGGGTGATGTGGTGTTCCGGGTCGTCGAACTGGCTCGGGCTAAAACGGGGATCGAGCAAACCACAACGATTCAGAACGTCACGTCTGTAGAGATTGCAACAGCCTCGGACATGTACCGTTCGGGCCAAGTAGTCTGCCTGTCCCTCATCCATTTCATCTTCGTGGCCGAACAGGCCGGGGAAGTGACGATAGGCAGCACACTGGATCGTCCGTTGGTCATCGTCATTAAGGATCTTAGGCCCAACGCAGCCAGCGAAAGGTCTAACAACGAAATCTTCCACGAGGGGTCTCAGCCAATTGGCAGGTAGCACAATATCGTCGTCCAAACGTGCCACTAGCTCTCCGCTGCCGCGTACGATCGCGAAGTTCAGACCGATGGGTGCACCCGTGTTCACCGCGAGTGTCTGCAGCTCCAGAGCAAATGGGTAGTTTCTCGCTATCTCCGTTAGACATGCTCCTGTCCCGTCGGTGCTGGCGTTGTCTGTAATGAATACTCGAAGTCGATCTGTCGGATAATCAGTCTTTGCCAGGCTCTCGAGGGTGCGTTTCAGAAGTGCCAGATTATTCCAAGTGACAATACAGCAGTCCACAACCGGAGTAGCTGACGTTGCCCGGTAGCGCATGGGTTCACCGATTTGCCAACAGATCTCGGTATGGCCGTAAAGCCGTCGGATCTCGTGCAAGTCAGGATAGTACGGGTCCCATCCCCACTTATCTTCCCAGGTGCGGGCGTGACGAAGTTCCCCGGCCTGCCGGCCCTGCCAAGCCACCTGCCTCAGTATGTTTTCCGCATCGGGGAATACGTTCTCGCTGCTCGGGGCCCAGCAGCGGGTAAAGTGCACTCCACGAACTCTGGGATGCACGTAGACCTTGAAGCCTCGATTCCGGGCGCTGATGCAGAAGTCATCGTCCTCGATACCGGTGTTGCCATAGCGTTCATCGAAGCCGCCCGCCGCACAGATTGCCTCTCGGCGATAATAAGCCATGGCGCCAGGCACGCCATCGACCTCCTGTGGCCCTGCGCTGGTGCAACCGTCGGGTTGGTAGGCCTTAAGGTTTCGGTGCCAGTGATGGAAGCCGGCACCCGAGACCAAGCTTCGCCCCTCGGAATGGATCCTCCCATCCGGATAAACAAGCCGACCACCCACCACCCCCGCCCCGGGTTGTGATGCTGCCGCTTCCGCGAGTAAAGTGAGCCAGTCCTCTTTCTCCACAACAACGTCAGAGTGCAACCTGACGATGTCCCGGGTGCCAGCCGCCGCGATGGCAGCGTTCACGGCACGGGCCACGTTGCCAGGTGTCACTTCCAGCACCCTAAGCCTAGGATGGCTCAAAACTGCCTCCTGTAATAGGCCGGAACCAGCCTCGATCACCACAATGATTTCCCAGTCTGGATGCAGAGTCCGTGTAAGGATGGCTGAAAGGCAGGCATTTGCCGTGGGTGCGTCGCGATGGCAGGGAACAACGATGCTGACGGCGGTTGGTTTCACAATGCTTGGAAGGTTACTTGGAGCGCCGGACGGCAGGGAGCCGGATCAAACCGGTCTGGGGTTGACGGTGAGAAGCCGATTGGCCAGGAGGCGTGCGCGCGCAATCGCCTGATCCATGTCGTAATATCGGTATTCCCCAAGGCGCCCGCACACCAGTAGGCCTGGGACCGCTTCGGCTCTTTCACGGTATCGGCGGTAGAGCTCAGCGTTTGTGTCGTCCGGAAACGGGTACTCATAGTGGTCAGGGTCGTCCGGGGTGTACGTTGTTTCAGTAGTCAACACGGTGCCGCGGATTCCGCGGGCACAAGCCGTTGGCATCATATGCTTCCACTCAAGGGTGCGGATATGGGGGCCCGCGGACGGATCCGGGTTGTTTACTTGGCCGCAAGGCTGGACAAGGCTGGTTTCGGCGAGATATTGGTGGTTTCGGTGCTGCCCGCGATAGTGAAGTCGGCCAAGGTCGAATCCGAAGTACTCGTCGATAGGGCCTGTGAAAACCAATGCGCGTCGCCCAGAAAACTCGTTCCGGCGCTTGAGATAGTCACAGTTGAGCATCACCGGTATTCCCGACAGGAGAGTAGATGTGAAACCAGCATAGCCATCGGTTGGGAGACCCTGGTGTTTGTGTCGCATCAGGCGCGGTTCATCGTCGAGGCGTACGTCGAAACGTCGGGCAAGTCCTGCCGAAAGCGTTCGGGCGGGGACGCCCCACTGCTTCTCTGAATAACCTTTGACGAACTTCTCGTAGATCATCCGCGGCATGAGGGCGAGCGAGGCTTCCTCAAAGTTTGCGGGCGTGCCCTTGAACTCAGGCTCCCAGTTCTCTCCAATGCAGCGCCGAATGTAGCTACCCGCGATGGGCCAATTCTCGAACCGTCCATCGACCACCGACTTAAGCTCGGCCTCGTAGTGGTAGAACGAAGTGAAGCGATTCACAAACTCCCAAAGCTCGTCGGAGGAGGTTCGGAAATAATGCGGACCATAGGTGTGAACTCGGATCCCGCTGTGATGCGCATGGTCATGTACGTTACCCCCGACGTGACAGCGGCGGTCGACGACCACGACCTCTCGGCCGGCGTCATGCAGTTCCCGGGCAATCGTCGCTCCGGTGAGCCCGGATCCAATCACAAGATAGTCAGCTGCAATATTCATGAAAATAGTCTCCCCTACCAATCCCCGCTGGACACATCGGGACTACAAACTCTTGTTCTTCCGCCGCAGCGGTCGGTTTCATCACTCAAGCTACAGGCCGTATTGGACATGGTTCCGATTCGGGCCTGCTGTGTGAATTTCGCTCGAAAGTCCGACGCCTAGCCCAAACCCATGAGAGCCCGCAGCAAGATGCACGCCAGAAGAGTCTCATAGTGAGACACACGATTCACGCCTCGCAATTCTATAGCCTGAATGAGTTTTCCACTATTAATAATGATACCAACAATTAAACACACACAAGAGTTACTCTAATAATTTTGGAATGGCAGGTCGTATTAATTCCACAACCTGTTGCGAAATTTTAAAAGCGCAGATTTAAATTCATAACAATTATTCAGTGAGACAGCGTTATATTAACTCGCCAATTTTGAGATTCTTTAAACTTGGATGATAAAAAACCGCTTCATTTAACCAACTTTTATAAATCTCTTTGAGTTCAGCATGTTTAAGCAATAATTTGGCACCATGGATCCATAGATCTGGCAAATTCTTCCAACCCAGGGCTTTTTGACGCAAGAATTCCAGAGCCTGAGGTGTTTTTCCAAATGCATCTAAACATTCTGAATAAGCCAAGACAACCCGCAGATCAGGAGGAGATATTTGCAAAAAATTTTCGAACCATTTGATAGCTTCTTCAAAATGATGGTTCAGATAAAACACTTCGGCTAAGAGTGCCTCGGCAGCAACACTCATCGGGTCAATTGCTGATGGAAACAATGTCGCTTCCTCTCGGCGGTAATACGCCTCTTGCACATCTTTCAATGCATATTGAGGTTGACGTAGATGGATGAGAGCTCTGCCTCGAACCAGTAATTGACCCGGGGTCAAGGGCTGTCGCAAGGCCAGGTCGCTGGTCAAGACCTCCAAGACCTTCTCATATTGTTTATCTGCCAACAAATAGCCGGAATATTGGGTCAACAGTGTTTCGCGAACCTCATCGGTGATGATTTGATTGGGTTGGGTCTCGGCGAGGTTTAGTGCCTTGGCGTAAGCGCCAAAGGATTCTGCAAGTCGATCCATGCGACGCAGTTCCAGGCCCAATTGCATATGAAAATAGGCTTCATTGGGCCTTTCTTCCAGGGCTTTGAGGAGGAGCTCGTAGTTGCGCTGAACTTTATTCCGTTCAGTGATGACTTCAGCGGTATAACCGTGATGGAGAATCAGCAGATCTCCCACACTGATTTCCATCTGCCATTTCTTGGAGACCTTGAGAAGGGCTGTGTACACCCCCTCATGCACACATCCTTGGAACTGGATGGCCGGGATGTTCCGAAACAACCGCGGGAGGATGGATTTGGATATCTGTCCTTGATGCGAGTTGATCAGAGGCAGGCGAATCAGGGCAACATTATTGTTATTGAGCAACGCAGGGAGGTTTTGCTTCTCGGCCGGGCTTAATTCCTCATCAGCATCCAAAAACAAGATCCAGTCGCCGGTGGCCGGGGCGATAGAGGCGTTGCGTGCGGCGGCAAAATCATCGCACCACTCGAAGTGACCTACTTGGGCTCCATGTTCCCGGGCGATCTCCACGGTTCGATCGGTGGATCCCGTGTCGATGACGCTGAGTTCGTCGGCGAGGCCCTTCACCGAGGCGAGGCATTGACCCAAGAAGCGCTCCTCGTTTTTCACGATCATGCAGACGCTCAGCCGGGGCTTCC
>Ga0256308_1000084_pt1 | contig 12701 bp, 6 predicted proteins | sample ColtaT_2_FD_183675 | JGI IMG/M metagenome (GOLD analysis project Ga0256308, IMG submission 183675) | Metatranscriptome of freshwater microbial communities from Columbia River, Oregon, United States - Colum_Atlam_RepC_8d (Metagenome... | ecosystem: Environmental > Aquatic > Freshwater > River...
AGAAGATGCTCGAAGCGAAGGAGCGTTTTCTACAGTTAAAGTCAGAACATGAAAAGGACGTGCTGCAGCGTAGCCAAAAATTGGTTGACTCAGAGAACAGGGCCAAGCAAAAAGAGAAAGACCTGAACGATAAGACGCAGGCGGCGCAGAAGCAAATTCAAGAATATGATCAAAAAAAGGTCAATTTAGATCGTCAATTGGAAGTGGTTAGCAAAAAACAGGAAGAGCTTGGTAAGCAACACGAAGAGCATATCAAAAAACTTGAAAAAGTAGCTAATCTTAAGGCCGAGGATGCGAAGAAGGAATTGATAGAAGCAATTACCAATGAGGCTAAGACCGATGCAATGGCGCATGTACAAGAGATTGTTGAAGAGGCTAAACTCAAAGCAGGCAAGGAAGCAAAGAAAATTATTATCCAGACTATACAACGTACGGCAGCTGAGACAGCTATCGAAAATGCGATTACTGTGTTTAATCTTGAAAGTGATGATATTAAGGGGCAGATTATCGGACGTGAAGGTCGTAATATCAGAGCGCTGGAAGCCGCTACCGGTGTCGATTTAGTTGTAGATGATACGCCTGAAGCTATCATTTTAAGTTCGTTTGATCCCCTACGTCGTGAAATTGCCCGTCTTTCACTTCAACGTCTAGTTCAGGATGGCCGTATGCACCCTGCTCGAATTGAAGAGGTTGTTGAAAAGACAAAGAAACAAATCGAAGAACAAGTGATGGAAATCGGTGAACGAACTGTGATCGAACTTGGCGTGCATGGTCTTCACAAGGAATTGATCAGAATGGTTGGGCGTATGCGTTTCCGTTCATCCTATGGTCAGAATTTGTTAATGCACTCACGAGAAACCGCTAATTTATGTGGTATCATGGCTGCAGAATTAGGCTTGAATCCAAAATTGGCAAAACGTGCTGGATTATTGCATGATATCGGTAAGGTGCCTGACGAAGAAACGGAATTATCACACGCATTGTTGGGGGCTAAACTAGCTGAAAAATATGGCGAACATCCATCCGTCGTCAATGCCATCGGAGCGCATCACGACGAAATGGAAATGCAATTTATTATTTCTCCAATCATACAAGCTTGTGATGCCATCAGTGGCGCCCGTCCTGGTGCACGTCGCGAAATCATGCAAAGCTTTATTCAGCGTATTAAGGAACTCGAAACATTGGCAATGAGTTATCCGGGTGTTGAAAAAGCCTATGCCATTCAAGCGGGACGAGAGTTGCGTGTGATGGTAGAAGCTGAAAAGGTGACCGATTCTGAAAGTGAAAAACTCTCTTTTGAAATTGCCGATAAAATCCAAAAAGAAATGCAATATCCAGGCCAAATTCGTGTGACTGTCATTCGCGAAAAACGTGCCGTGAATATTGCCCGTTAAATAGGGTGGTGTACGTTGTGAAAATGCCAATTTCCGTTTACCTTCCTAAAGGTGACATTCACCTATTTTATTGCTCTAATACCGTTTCGGTTTACAATCGGTTAACAAAAAAAGGTTTCTTTTTTTAGGGCTAATTAGTAGAAATGTCAAGTTTAACATATATTTACAAGCCGATAAAAATTTAAGATTTATGACAAAGATTATACGATTACTGACCGCACTTTTGTTCTTGTCAAGCCTTGTACAGGCCCAGTCTAACTCAGGTGATATACATGGTAAGGTGCTTGATGAGAAGAAATCAGGTCTTGATTTCGCCTCTGTGACAGCGTTTGAAGGTGGTGTTATGAAAGGAGGAGCAAAAACAGATGCAAATGGTAACTTTAAAATTAAGCCATTAGCACCTGGTCAATATGACGTAAAAGTTACGTATGTAGGGTATAAGGAAAAAATGATCACAGGTGTTTACGTGGGTAATGATAAGAGCATTTTATTGGACATCCAAATGGAAAAAAAGGAGTCTAATTCAGCCTTGAAAGGAAACAAAGACGTGATTGTCACAGCGTATAAAGTAAAATTGATAGATCCATCCGATCCAGGTCATAAGGTGGTTACGAAGGAACAATTTACAAACTTCAGTTCCAATAAAATTGGTGATTTATTAGGAATGCAGGGTGGTGTTGTGCAGACAAAATCTGGAAGTACTAGTTTGAATATTTATGGTGGTCGTGCATCCAATACATTATATATGATTGATGGTATGATGATCAGTTCAGGTCGTGGACTTAATATCCCACAGACAGCATTCAGTCAGTTTGAGTTATTAAGTAATGGATTAAGTGCAAAGTATGGTAATGCAACCGGTGGTATCGTTGCAATTACTACTAAAGGGATTACTCGTGAATTGACAGGTAGCTTGCAATTTCAGCATTCAATCGATGGATATAATACCAATCAAGCGTCATTAGATGTTTCAGGTCCATTGCTTGGTAAGAAAAATAAAAGCGGTGTGAAGCAACCTGTCCTTGGTTACTCATTAAATATTGGTGTTACGTATGATAAGGATTCAGATCCATTTTATTATAAATACACTCGTTTGAAACCAGATGTATTGAAAAGACTTCAAGACAATCCAATTATTCCTAATCCGAACGGTAATGAAGGGAATTTTGTTCGAGCCTCTGAACAGGTGACAATAGCAGATTTTGAAAAAGTTAAAGCAAGAGAGAACGGACAAAATTTTGGTTTGACATATCAAGGAAAACTTGATTTTCAACCTTCAGAGAACGTGAATGTAACCTTGGGTACATATTCAGTATTCTCTAAAGGAAGAGGGTATAGTTTTGCCAATTCATTATTCGCTCCCGAAGCCAATTCAATTTCTGAGGCACTGACGGTCAGAGGATTTTTGAGATTGACACAAAAATTAGGAAAGGCTAGCGGCGCTGAAAAGCAAGGCGCTAAGAAATCAGCCATCTCTGATGCCTATTATACCTTGCAGGTTACTTATCAAAAAGATAATGGTAGAGGAGAAAATCCTACTCATGGTAGAAATATTTTTGATTATGGCTACGTAGGAAAATTTGAACAATTCAGAACGCCTGTTTATAGACTAGCTGCAACCACAGACGGTTATGTAGGGATGTCCTATTTGGGGCAAATAGAGGATTCTGTTCATTTTACACCAGGAGGCATTAACCCTTTACTTGAGAATTATACCAAGGCCATTTTTAATTCTGGTCAACGTATTCGAAATGTGAATAATGTGCAGAGTTTTGCAGGTTTGAGAAATGGGGATAGTCCATTGTCTGCCTATGACTTATGGACTGGTACAGGAGCTCAAATATCATCCTATAACTATTCGTCTGCTGACCAAGTGTCGTTGAATTTGGATGCATCACTGGATATTGAACAAGGTGCAAAAAACAAGACACGTAAAGATCCAATAACGCATAATGTGCAATTTGGATTAGGGTATGACCAACGTTCATCAAGTTCATATGCCCTTGGAGCCGCCTCACTGTGGAGCCTTATGCGATTGAATACAAACAGTCATATTAAAAACCTCGATTTAGAAAATCCACATTTCTGGATTAACGGAACAGAGTATACGAAAGATCAATTAGCAGCTGGCGTGGTACAGATGAGCCAATTTGATACGATTAAATATGATCAATTGATTGATACCTTAGGTCAGACAAGAATAGATAAAGAATTAAGAAAAAAATTATTTGGCAATATCTATAATGCCACTAACATCGATATCGACAATCTTAACCCAAGTACCTTTTCATTAAATATGTTCTCTGCGGATGATTTAATGGATAATGGGAATGATAAAGTATCCTATTTTGGATATGATTATTTAGGTAAGAAGCTTAATAGGCAGCCTAGTTTTAATGACTTCTGGACCAAAAAAGATGCCCGTGGCGATTTTGAAAGACCTATAGGAGCTTTCAGACCTATCTATATGTTCGGTTATATACTTGATAAATTTTCGTACAAAGATTTAAATTTTAATATTGGCTTACGTGTTGACCGATATGATGCGAATCAGAAGGTTCTTCAAGATGCGTATTCACTTTATGGCGTGCGAAAAGTTGGTGATATCGCTGCTGGAAGCTACTCATTGGTGGCTGATCCTGAAGGACAAGGAACTGCACCTGCAGTAAACTCATTTGGTAAAGATTATGTAGTCTATGTGGATAATAATCAATCTACAAAACCAAAAGTGGTTGGTTACAGAAACGGCGATGTGTGGTTTGATCCATTCGGTAAGGAAATTTCTGACCCGACGATTTTATCGGAAACATACAATAATGGGCTTCCTATCGAGCCATGGCTTGTTACTAAAATTGATAGTTTGAATGGAATTAAAGGAAAGAAATTCAACCCAGCTAATTCATTCCAAGATTATAAACCTCAGGTTGCATTATCACCTCGTATTCAATTCTCATTTCCAATATCTGAAACAGCCTTATTCTACGGAAACTACGATGTGGTTACCCAAAATCCATCAGGAAATAATTTTGTAACACCTGATGATTATTATTTCTTGCGTGAGAGACAGGCAACTATTAATAATGCTAACTTGAGAATGGAAAAATCAATCAAGTATTCGCTTGGTTATCAACAGAAATTATCAAGAAAAGCAGCTATTACCATTGAAACGTTTTACAACGAACGTAAGAACCAAATTCAGTTGCAACAGTTCTTATTGGCTTACCCTCAAACTTATCAATCATATGGAAATAGAGACTTTTCGTCGACCAAGGGGATGACTGTAAAACTTGATTTTAGAAGGAATGGCCCAATCAGGATGAATGTCGATTATACCTTACAATTTGTTGAAGGAACTGGGTCGAATACAACGTCACAACGTTCGTTGTTGTCGTCAGGTCAACCCAATTTACGCAGTGTATTACCATTAGATTTTGATAGTCGACATATTTTGAATGTCTCAATCGATTACCGCTATGAAGATAAGAATATGGGGCCAGAACTTTTTGGTGGTCATCCTTTCAAGAATGCAGGGATGAATCTTGCCTTCAGAACGAATAGCGGAACACCATATACACGCTCGTCATTGGCTACGCCGTTGACAGGAGGAGATTTTAATAGTGCGCCAATTATCGGAACACTCAATGGTTCAAGATTACCTTGGGTGTACGACTTCGGATTACGCGTTGATAAGAGCTTTAGCCTAGGAACCTATGGTGCTATTAAAAATGCAGATGGTTCTGTTATGAAATCAGGTAGACCAATCTATTTGAATGTGTATTCTAACATTCAGAACGTATTGAACACAAGAAATACAATTTCGGTTTATCGTTATACAGGCGTTGGCGATGATGATGGCTATTTGACATCGCCTCAAGGCGTTCAGTATTTGCAAACCAGACAATTTCAACAAGCCTACACTGATTTATATAATACCAGTATGTTAAACCCTGGACGATTCAATAATCCTAGAAGAATTAACGTTGGTTTTTTACTTGAGTTTTAATGATATTAAAAATGAATATGAAAATGAGAAAAATAAGCATCATCATCATCTTGTTAGCCGGTATGACAACGGCAATGGCTTCGCCTAATGTAGGAATGAAAGCGCGAGAAGCAGGTCTTAATAAAACAGCGGCGGGGTGTGATCCGACAACAGCTGTAATTGATCTTGATGTAAATAACGTTCGTGCCCACTTGATGAATGGTGGCGATATGTGGTGGGATATACCTACAGCAAATGCGTCGTATGAAGTGCCAAAAGGCAGTAAAAAGAATTCACTTTTTGCGGGCTCAATTTGGATAGGTGGAAAAGATGTGTCTGCAGGTGGTGCAATCCGCGTTGCTGCTCAAACGTATCGTCAAAGCGGTAATGATTATTGGACAGGTCCGTTGGATCCTACAACGCGCAGTGTTGATTTTCAAACGTGTGCTGATTGGGATCGTTTCTGGAAGATTAACGCCTCAGATGTAACAACATTCCGAAGTTTGTTTGCTGGATTAGATCCATCTATTCCTGGTGATTCAGCTAAAATTGCGAATCAGATAACAGATAATCTTGCAAGTATTCCTGACATTATTAAAGAATGGCCTTCGAAAGGAAATACAAAAATTAAAACTGCGACCGGCGGTGATATGCCAGTGTATAATCAAGATTTAGCAGAGTTTGTCGATATGAATCCGAACGACGGTGATAATTACAATTGGAGAAATGGTGACTATCCGAAAATTTCAGGTGATCAATATATCTGGTGGGTTTTCAACGATAAAGGTGATGCAAAAACAGAGACAACATCAGAATCAATGAATCTCGAAATTCACGCTGCTGCCTTCGCGTTTGCGACTAATGATTGTTTGAATGAAGCTACATTCTATAATTATAAAATTAAAAGTTTAAGTACATCAGATTTAGAAGAAACCTATATGGCCACATGGTGTGATGCCGATTTAGGATATGCCTTCGATGATTATGTAGGATGTGATACTGCCCGTGGATTAGGAATTCTTTATAATGGGGACAGTTATGATGACGGTTCTGGTGGATATGGCTTTGAGATTCCAATGGTAGGTGTCGATTATTTTCAAGGCCCTAAGTATTTTAATACATTGACGCAAAAGGATACCGAACTAAAAATGACGGTGTTCACCTATTATAATAATACACAAAATGATCCAACAGGTAATCCTGATGCATTGGATGATTATTATCAGTACATCACAGGTTATTGGAAGGATGGTCAACCCTTTACCACAGCCTGTAACGCCCGTGATGCAGGTATACAAACAAGATTCATTTTCTATGGTGATCCATGTCGTGGTGGTTGGACAGAAAGTAGTTGCGCCAATGTCCCTAATGATCGTCGATTTATTCACTCTGCTGGACCATTTACATTAAAAGCAGGTGCATCAGCGAACAATATTACAATTGGTGCTATTTGGGTTCCTAACGTAGGCGGTGGTAAAGCGGCTTGTTTCTCCAAAATACAAATTTGTGATGATAAAGCACAGGATTTATTTGACAATAATTTTAAACTGCCGTTTGGTCCGCAAGCACCGCGTGTTGTTTTGCAACCGCTTGATAAACGACTTGTGTTTGACCTGGATAATTTAAGAACGTCCAACAATTTTGGCGAAGGCTATGGTACAAACTTCAGTAATAAGCGCTTTATAGAAATTTCGAAGAAAGCCTATAATATCGGTTCGCCAGATTCGGTGTATAAATTTGAAGGGTACTTGGTATATCAATTGAAATCAAGCACAGTAGCCCTTTCAGATATACGAAGTAAAGATGGTTCAATCAACACGGACAAAGCACGATTAGTGTATCAATGCGATAAGAAAAATGGTGTTAAGCAGATTGTAAATTTTGAACAAAGCACAGAACTTGCTCAAACTTATTTTGTACCTAAATTAATGGTAGAAGGCGCGGATAAAGGTATTCAACATTCATTTGAATTGACACAAGATGCATTCGCGACAGGGAGCTCTAAAAATCTTGTCAACTACAAATATTATTATTATGTCGTGGTTGCGTATGCCTACAATAATTTTAAAGATTTTAATTCGAATAAGACAGATTCAACGCAAGACAAACAATATTTAGAAAGCAGAACAGATGGCAGTGAGCAGCCTATTAAAGTAATTAAGGCAATGCCTCACCCAGCAACAGATAGCTTGTATATACAAAACTATGCCGATTTCGGAACTGGTTTACAATTAACCCGTGTTGAAGGTATTGGTAATGGCGGTGTTCCTATGGAACTTACCGAAGCATCTGAACAAGAAGCTATGCAAGGTCCAGGCTACAAAAGTGTTAATCCTACCTATAAGCCTAATCTTGGTCCGATGAAAATGATGGTTGTGAACCCTGATAGTATTAAGTCAGGTAATTATGAAGTTTGGTTTAAAGTGGATTCGTCTTATCAAACGACAGCAGGTGAAGTGTTTGATGGTGCTTTAGCCAATAGTACAACGTGGTCAGTTCGTCGTATTGATCAAGGTCAACAAGATACTGTGTATAATGAAGTTAGCATTTTGAATTATAGTGAAAAGTATTTAAGGAAATATGATCCGAATTCAAATGGCAATCAATCAATTTTTGATTGGGGTATCACCGGTGCGGCAGTTCAGCAGATTCGACCAGGTGATAATCCTAAAAGTAAGGAAAATGGCTTGATTACTTCTGATGTATTGTTCGATGATGTCAACAATCCTTGGCTTTCTGGTATTGCCGATGAAGATGGTAAAGCATTCAATAATTGGATCAGAGCTGGAAGTGAATTTAGTGGTGCATTAGAAGGTTCTAAATTAGCTAATTGTAAAATATCCGATTGGGATAACATTTATGATGCTGGACCAGTTGGTGGTGATACACCAATTATTCGAAACGTAGATATATTAGGAAGTTTTGAAGGTGTTATCAATGGTACGTTCGCGCCTTATAACTTGGTAACAAATATTAATACAAGCGAATGTGGGTGGGGCCTTATGTTTGGTACTGGTGCCGATCGAACTAGAAATGTCTTGCAGAATGTGTATAGTGTTGATTTAGTATTTACATCTGATAAGAGCAAGTGGAGTCGCTGTCCTGTTATTGAGATGACAGATAACGTGAACCCTACGATTTCTGAAGGAGGAGCCTATAAATATAATCTTCGAAAACATATTGGATGGAATGGCGATTTAAATAGCGATGGAAGTATCCAATATTCAACGAATACCGCCGACTCTGGAATGAGTTTGTTCCCTGGCTATGCAATCAATATTGAAACAGGAGAGCGATTAAATGTTTGTTTTGGAGAAGAGTCGTTCAATGTGAACGATAATGGAAATGATATGTTGTGGAATCCAACAAATAGAGAATTTGACGCCATTAATTTTAACAGGAAATGGGCAGGAAAGCATATCATTTATATATCTCGAACAAAATATGATGGTGGTGCTTGGTTAGCCACACAAATGAGAGTGAACTCTAACTCTAATTCTAAAATTGAATTGCGTGATGCGTACAAAACAATGATGTGGGTTGGTGTACCAAAATTAGCGTTTGGATCGGCGTTTACATCTGCAGCAAAAGGATTTATTCCTAACACAGCTCGCGTTAAAATTCGTGTGTCAAGGCCTTATGCGAAGTACTCTCCTTATGCAACAACCGACTCTTCTAAATTGAGAAATAATGCTTGGCCTCTATATACCTTTAGCACGAAGGACATCGCACCTGCGAAATTAGGTGATGGACGAAATGATTATACCGATAATAAAGATGCTATTTTCAAACGTATCGGTGTGGTGCCAAATCCATATTATGCGTATTCAGAATATGAAGAAAATCGTCTTGAGAATAAAGTGAGAATTATTAATCTTCCAGATAAAGCGACTATTAAAATATTCACAACAGATGGTGTATTAATCAAGACGATACGTAAAAGCGATTCAAAAACAACATTTGTTGATTGGGACATTAAGAATGAAAAAGGAATTCCTATTGCAAGCGGTATGTATTTGTTTCACGTACAGCTTGACGGTATAGGTGAAACCATCCTTAAATGGTTTGGTGCGATGCGTCCACTTGATATTACTAGTTTCTAATAATAAATTACTTTAAAGAATCTAAATTATGATGAATAAGAAAATTAAACTGTCGATTCTAGCTATGTGTATAGCGATCACATCGTTTGGTGTGAATAAGGATAGAGTTGGTCAAGCTGGTGCAGGTGAACTTTTGTTGAATCCTTGGGGACGATCAAGTGGGGTATTTGGATTAAACTGCGCCAATGTAGCTGGTATTGAAGCCATGAAATGTAATATTGGCGGACTGGCTAAAGTGACGAAAACTGAAATTGGATTCGCACACACGCGCTACTTAGCTGGAACTGGAATGAGTATCAGTAATTTGGCTATTGCACAAAACCTGGGCGATATTGGTGTCTTAGGTGTAAATATTATGAGCTTTGGCTACGGAGAGATTCCAATAAGTACTGCAGCATCTCCTGAAGGTGGAATCGGTACCTATAAACCTAGTTTCCTTAACATGTCAATTGGCCTTGGACACACCTTTTCTAAAAATATGACCGCTGGTTTTCAGGCGACTTATGTCAATCAATCCATAAGTAATATTCGTGCGAGTGCTGTGGGTTTTGACGCTGGAGTTCAATATACCAATGGTAAACGTGATAATCTTCATTTAGGTATCACGCTTCGCAATGTTGGAACTAACTTGAGATTTGCCGGGGATGGATTTAGTTTTAATGGCAAAACCCCAGATCTTTCAACCGAATTGACCGTACAACAGCGATCTGAAAAACAGAGTTTGCCTTCACAATTGAGTATTGGAGTTGCATATGATTTTTATCTTGATGAGAGAAAAACAGCCCTTGCTGAAGGTGAAGCTAAAGACGCAATGCCAAATCATCGATTAACACCTATGCTAAGTTTTATTTCAAACGCGTTTAGTAACGATTGGTTGGGTCTAGGAATAGAATATGCCTATCGTGAAAAATTTATGTTGAGAGCGGCCTATCGATATGAAAATGATATCTTTAGTCAAGCGAATACCTCTACATTTTATACAGGATTAAGCGCAGGTGTTACGTTCCAAACGAAAGTCTCAGACAAAACCAAATCGCCTGGAATGGCGTTCGATTATGGGTTTAAAATGACGAATATCTCGAATGGTGTGCACACACTTGGTGTAAGGATTGCCTTAGGCGGCAAAACTCAAGAAGATTAATGATTTTCAAAAAGTAAATTTCAATATATTTGCATATCAACGCTTTCGAGAGAAAGCGTTGATTGTTTTTAATATCACCACAACAAGCATCTAGCAATTATGAGTACTATAACCTACGTTACAAAGGAAACATTAGAGCATATGATTGAGGAATTAAACTTTCTTAAATCGGCGGGAAGATCTGAAATAGCCAAAGCGATAGCAGAAGCTAGAGAGAAAGGAGATTTAAAGGAAAATGCAGAATACGATGCAGCCAAAGAAGCACAAGGTCACCATGAAGCCAGGATATCAATTCTTGATACAGCCATTATAAACTCTCGTGTTATTGATATAAGCACTATTGATACGAGTAAAGTAACCATACTTAGTAAAGTGAAAATGGTGAATATGGGGAATAAGAAATCAATTGTGTATCAAATAGTTTCTGAAAATGAGGCTGATCTTAAACTTGGTAAGATATCGGTATCATCACCAATCGGTAAAGGATTGCTTGGAAAGAAAGTAGGTGAAGTAGCCGAGGTTCAAACACCCGGTGGTGTCCTTAAATTTAAAGTTCAAGAGATCACTGTCTAATCGAATAATTCAATCATAGTACCAATGGCTTCTATTTTTTCTAAAATTATTTCAGGAGAAATCCCTTCATTTAAGATTGCTGAAGATGAGCATTTTATTGCTTTTCTGGATAGTAGCCCAATTGTCAAAGGCCATGTGCTTGTTGTGCCTAAATGCGAAGTTGACAAGTTATTTGAGGCAGAGGATGTCTACCTTTCGTCCATTCTGTTATTTGCAAAACCAATTGCCAAGGCAATCGAAATGAGCATGCCATGCAAGCGTTGCGGCATAAGCGTCATCGGATTAGAAGTGCCTCATGCGCATATGCATTTGGTTCCAATTAATACTGCCGATGATTTGAATTTCACGAGACCTAAACTGAGTCTGAGCACGTCTGAATTAAAAGAAATACAGGAAGCTATTCTTCGTCAACTTTAGCGCTCGGATTAATAAAACGGAACCCAACGCCATGGATCGTTTGTATTTCAATTTCAGTTTCTTCCTTAAGGTACTTTCTTATTTTAGTAATAAACACATCCATGCTTCGTCCTAAGAAGTAATCATCTTTGCCCCAAACTTTAGTCAATACCTCTTCGCGTTTGATGACTCTGTTGGCATTCAAACAAAAAAAGCGCAGCAAATCTGCCTCTTTCTGTGTTAGTCTGACGTCTGTGTTCGGGCCTTTTACAGTTAGATTAGGAAAGTCAAATTGGGTCTGTCCTATCATGAAAATAAGTTCATCCGGATCAGTTCCTTTGGTGCGTTTAATAAATACTTCAATACGCAACAATAATTCTTCCATACTAAATGGCTTGGTGATATAATCATCACCGCCTGCTTTGAAGCCTGCAATCTTATCTTCCTGCATATTTTTTGCCGTAATAAATAAGATAGGGATATGCGTATTTTTTCGTCTAATCTGCGCAGCTAATGTAAATCCATCCTTCAAAGGCATATTTACATCGAGCAATATAAGATCATAAAAATTCTTTGAAAATTGCTGCCATCCTGCATTTCCATCAGTTGCATGCGTTACCTCATAGCCGCATTCTTCCAAGCTGTCTTTAATGACATAACCTAGTGACGTATCGTCTTCAACTAGCAGTATTTTTGTTTTTTGTGGCATGATGTTTTTTTAACTTTTATGAAATTTAGGTATAAATATACAAAATTCCGAACCTTTTTCTAGTGTACTTGTAACTTTTATATTGCCGCCGTGTTGTTTGCAAATTAGCTTGACATAATTAAGTCCAAGGCCGAAGCCTTTGACATCATGTAAATTGCCTGTAGGTATGCGGTAGAATTTGTCAAATACATGCGCAAGATTTTCTTTGGAAATACCGATACCATTGTCTTTAAATGATATTTTGACACCATCTTTGACCTCGCTGCAATCGATAATAATGTAGGGTTTGTTGGTACAATACTTGATGGCGTTATCAAGTAAATTACTAATTACATTCTTAAAATGTAATTCATCAACAAATAGTTTAATGTCAGTAGGATTGATGTGTACTAGGATGTCGCCG
>Ga0256308_1000090_pt1 | contig 12380 bp, 8 predicted proteins | sample ColtaT_2_FD_183675 | JGI IMG/M metagenome (GOLD analysis project Ga0256308, IMG submission 183675) | Metatranscriptome of freshwater microbial communities from Columbia River, Oregon, United States - Colum_Atlam_RepC_8d (Metagenome... | ecosystem: Environmental > Aquatic > Freshwater > River...
CCACCATAGGCAAGGCACTAAGTGGTATTAAAACCGCACTGTATAGTACACACTGAAAGGCTGTGAAATAGCCTACCTTTTCAATTCGAGGCAACATTTTCATTCCTGCTTTCTCATAATCTTCATGGCCTATCCACGCAATCGACCAAAAGTGTGGAAACTGCCAAAAAAATTGTATGATAAACAATGTCCATGCGGCCATACTTCCTAAGTGATTTGTGCCGGCAACCCAACCAATCAGGCAAGGCAATGAACCCGGGAAAGCACCAATTAATACGGATAAAGGCGATACCTTTTTCATCGGTGTATAGATAGCCACATAAATAACAAAACACAGCAGGCTTAATAGGGCTGATAGCGGATTAAATTTCAAGTATAAAATAGACAGGCCTGCAAGCAGCGTAATGACGCAAAACAGAGTTGCCTCTAGCACTGTCATCCTAGCATCCGGCAAGGGTCGAAGCATCGTCCTTCGCATCAACTTATCAGTGTTACGCTCCAGTATTTCATTGCCGGCATTCGCGGCAGCAGTGACAAGTGAACCACCGATAAAAAGATATAACACGTTTATGAATTCTACCTTTACGTCAGGTATTATCACATATCCAACCACACTGGAAAATACCACCAGCATGCTGAGATTGAGTTTCATCAATTGCTGATAATCTTTCAGTTTGCGTATTATCAACATCGCTGAATTAATTTGTATAGTTTGTTCTCTGGCAAAACCTGTTTGCAAGCAGGTAATAAATTAGTGCGATTCCTCACCGTCTCGTAAAGGCACATTCTGTGGAATGAAATCACCTCCTTCACCGTTGTCTCTGTAATCATATGCCCAACGATGAACTTCAGGTATTGGACCATCCCAGTTACCATGACCAGGTAAGATTGGCGTTGTCCATTCTAATGAGTTGGCATTCCAAGGATTTTGTGTAGTCACTTTCTTCCCTTTCCAAATACTTACGAAATAGTTAAAGACAAATAATAATTGCGCAAAGAAAACAATGATGGCAGCGATACTGATCATCTGATTTAAATCAGCAAATTGTTTGAATGATTCCCAGTTAGTAAAATCGTAATATCGACGAGGCATACCTGCAAGGCCTTCGTAATGCATAGGCCAAAAAATAACATACGAACCTGCAAATGTGATAAAGAAATGGATGTAACCTAAGGTGTTATTCATAAATCGACCATACATCTTAGGGAACCAATGATACACACCAGCAAACATACCAAAGAAGGCAGAGATACCCATTACAATATGAAAGTGAGCAACGACAAAATAAGTATCGTGGAGATGGATATCCAACGCAGAGTTTCCAAGGAATAATCCAGTCAAACCACCAGAAATAAATAACGACACGAAGCCTAGTGCAAAAAGCATAGGAACGGTGAAACGAATATTACCTCTGAAGATAGTCGTCAACCAGTTGAATACTTTTACAGCTGAAGGAATAGCAATCAACAGGGTAAGTAATACAAAGATTCCACCTAAGAACGGACTCATCCCTGTCACAAACATATGATGCGCCCAAACCAAGAATGCTAATACCGTGATTCCTATAAGAGAAAGGACCATAGCCATATACCCGAAAATAGGCTTACGTGAGTGTGTAGACAAAATTTCAGATGCCATACCCATCGCAGGTAACATAATGATATACACCTCTGGATGTCCTAAGAACCAAAACAAATGTTGATACAAAATTGGTGAACCTCCAACATTAGGCAATGCCTTACCAGCAATATAAATTTCAGATAAATAAAAACTTGTACCCATGTGTCTGTCAAAAATCAACAACACACAAGCTGACAATAACACTGGGAATGACAATACACCTAATACAGCTGTGAACAAGAAGGCCCAAATAGTTAATGGCATACGTGTCATGCTCATTCCTTTGGTACGCATATTCAAGATGGTAACGATATAATTCAATCCTCCTAACAAAGATGAGATAACAAATAACGACATACTCGCCAACCACAAATCCATTCCAATACCAGATCCCATTGAAGCTTCTTTTAACGCGCTCAATGGCGGATAGGTTGTCCAACCTCCTGATGCAGGACCTGTTGACGTAAACAATGAAACAAACATGATAATTCCTGCTACCGCGAAAAACCAATATGAAAGCATATTAAGAAACGGCGATGCCATGTCTCTAGCTCCTATTTGCAATGGAATTAGGAAATTACTGAAGGTTCCGCTCAATCCGGCTGTTAATACGAAAAATACCAAGACTGTACCATGGATAGTTATTAAACCATAATACATCTCAGGATCCATTTTTCCGTTTGGTGCCCAATCGCCAAGAAAAGTACTTAATACTTTAAAAGTTTCTTCAGGAAATCCAAGTTGAAGTCTAAAAAACACTGACATCAATCCACCGATGATTGCCCAGAAGATACCTGTAATCAAAAACTGACGTGAGATAATTTTATGATCCTGACTGAATACATATTTCGTTAGAAAATGTTGCTTATGCTCATGATGGGCATGCTCATGATGAGAATGATCGTCATGAGAATGATCGTCATGGGTATGTACCTCGTGTTGATGTATTGTTGCTTCGTTACTCATTTTTATACTAATTTATTTACTTCATTGTTATTTTTTTCGTCGTATCCACTGGCGCTGAAGTAGATTCAGCTGCAGGAGGATTGACTTCAGGATGATTTTGTGCATAATACGACTGCTGCTTTTTCAACCAAATATTATGCTCAGCCTGTGTTTCTACGATCACGACGGCTCTCATAGAATAATGTCCTTTACCACACATCTGATCGCAAGACAATTCATAGACAAAATTTGGGTTACCTGTTTTTTCTTGCATCTCTCTCGTAGTGATAATTGGTGTAAACCAAATTCTTGTCGTGATACCCGGAACGGCATCCATTTTCATTCTAAAATGGGTAAGACCCACATCATGAATCACATCACGAGAACCAATTATCAATTCAACAGGCTTCCCTTTAACCAAACGTAATTCACCGTTTGGAACAATGATATCATCCATATTTTTTTGATCCTTCCAATCAAGACCTAAGAGATTGTCTTTGTCATTAATATTTGTAAAGTAGCGCTTTCCTAAAACGCCATCAGGACCTGGATAACGTGAAATCCAGTTAAATTGCTTTCCGACAATTTCGATTTGCATCGCACCTTTGGGTGCCATATCAGTCATGGCAAACCAACTCTTCAACCCGATGGCAACTAACACGGCCATTGCAATCGCAGGAATGGTTGTCCAAACTAATTCAAGCTTAGTGCTATGGGCAAAATAATAAGGCGCTCTGTCACCTGAACGTTGGTATTTATAGGAAAACCAAAAGAGTAAAAACTGCGTAAGCATAAAAATAGCACCAGTCACATAGCAAGTAATTTCAAACATGAAATCATATGACTGACCATGATCTGAAGCTGCTTCAGGTGCCATCAATGGCATCATGTACTGATGACAATAGTAAATACCCACCATGAAGGCGGCGTATACCACCAACATAGAAAACGCCAATATCTTGTTTCTCTTTTTATCAAATATCTCTTCGCCTTGTATACGCGCTACCATTTCACTTGAACGGGCAACCTGATAAAGCACAACAAAAATTAAGGCGACAAGAAGTACTAATAATAATCCGGACATATCTTTTTCTTTTTAAATTTTTTAGCTAATATGAATAACGGTTTCTTTCAGGAATGGATGATTTTGAGGTACTAACGGCGCTTTCGTCAGTTTGTTGCTCACCAAAAACATGACCAACCCGATAAAACCACAAAGAATACCAATTTCGAACCAACCAATATGCCAATTTTCACCTACAGTGGTTGGCATGACCATTTGATAAAAGTCGATCCAATGACCTACCAATATTATAATAGCTACAAGTGTTACGACAAAATAATTTCGTTTGTTAGGACGAGGCATCAAAATAAGAATAGGAGCCACAAAGTTCAAAATGATATTCAACCAATAGAAAATTCTATAAGGCCCATGCATACGAATCTGAAAATAAATGGTTTCCTCAGGAATGTTTGCATACCAAATCAACATGAATTGCGAGAACCACAAATACGTCCAGAAGATACTGAAGGCAAACATAAACTTACCAATATCGTGAATATGCTCTGTGCTTACTATCTCAAGATAACCTTGACGTTTCATATACAATACCCACAACATGATCATACTCATACCACTCACAAATGAACTTGCGAAGGTGTACCAACTGAACATAGTAGAGAACCAATGAGAATCAATACTCATAATCCATAACCAAGGAATTGTTGAAGCCAATGTCAACGCGAATACGAAAATGAATCCAGCGGAAAAGTTGAAATTAAGCCAATATACTTTTGTTGAACCATTGGGTTCGCTATCTTGTTTAATCGATAATGCACGAAGTTTTACACCAAACCATCCCCACAACGCAAGCGTTAAGATAGTCCAGAAAGTAAAGAAGCTCTTACTCAAGAAAAAGTTCTTCAATGCATTTAATGAATTCTTCGGATTATAGGCAGGATCTAACCATCTATAGATCTGCGTGTTATTGGTCCAAACAATTGCCATCAAAATAACGCCGACAATAATCGCAAATACCCACACAACAGAGCCTATTGATTCAGGAATTCGTCTAAACGATACAATCCATCCAGCCTGTGCCAAACTTGTAGCACTGAGAATAAATACACTTGCAAGACTAATCAGCAAAAAGAAAATACTATTTTGCAATAAGACCGCCCAAAACCTGTTCTGTGCCATCTGATCTCCTTTCATAAGCAGAAATACGAGCCCAGCTAGCAAGGTCACTATTCCAATGCCTAACAAGGTAAGACTGGTTGTTTTTAATTTGGCAGGAACTTTAAATTCTTGATTCAACATCTTCAATTTATTTTAATATTCAGATTATTTTTTTTCGATTAAATTAGCATCTGCCGGAGAAACGACGCGAACGATTTCTACTTTTGATGCCTCTTTTGATTTCACTGAGTCGCTTGTTTCAGCAGCTTTAATCATGGTGAATGGCTCACCACCATTTTCGCTTTGAACCTTTTTGATATACGCCACAACCATCCAACGTTGCTTGGTATCTAACTGACTAGCATATGGCCCCATGGCATTTTTGCCATATACAATCCCGTGGTAAATACGACCTTGACTAAATTTTAAATATTTTTCGCCAGCCTTTAGATTGGCAGGCATTGCTGCAAATTTTCCACTGCTATACAAAGGACCATTACCGTCCATTTGCTCACCATGACAAATCGCACAATAAATCAAGAACAGTCGCTTGCCCTCTACTAAGTCTTTCTCTGTCAACGGAAATTTACAGACATTCGCATTGGCTAGCAATGTATCTGTTTCTGCGATATGGTCAGGCAAGGCTTGCTCACGGGCTATCGTATTTGGAGCTGGCATTTTAGTATAGGCACCTCCTTGCGCTTCAATTTTCCCTGTTCCGTGATAAAAGTCAACAGCCCTTGAGTACACCATATCTGGTGCGTACGTGCGGCCAGTATTTCTATGGTAATCAGAACCGCAGGAAACAACGAATGTGACCGCGACTAACAGAATAAATACAGATATCTTCTTCATTTCGTTTATGCTAATTGTTGTTGAATTTCGTAATCTTCTTTTTTGTCAAAACGACCGAACCACCAATCTGATTCTGCCACTTGAATATTCGTTGCTTCCGCTCCAGTCGCTTTCAAGAAAGCTTCTGTTTCAGCAGCATTTTGGTCATTTACTTCTATCACCAGCACAAACTTATCATCTGTCTGACGTGGATCAAAGATATGCTTCTTAACGCCTGGCATGATTTGATTCAAATAACAGAACGTCAATACCATACCTACGGCAGCAAACAAAACGGTCAACTCAAAGGTGATCGGAATGAAGGCAGGCAAAGGAAAATTAGGTTTGCCTCCAAAATTTTGAGGCCAGTCTGTCGTGAAAATCCATCCCATAAATCCTAAAGCAGTGCAAGTTCCTGTAATACCATAAATAAAACCAGCAATGTGCAAATCACTTTCTTTCTCACCTAAGGCCTCATCTAATCCATGCACAGCAAAGGGTGTATATACATCGTGAATTTTATAACCAGCACCGCGTACTTTCTTTACCGCAGGAAAAAGAACGGCTTCGTCATCATAAACGGCTACTGCGAATTTTTTTATACTCATGTTAATATTATTAAGGCGTTAGTGAGTGTGTGTTTTTTGGCTTGGTATGCAGCTTGATACTATCAATTTGTCATAACCGGCCCGGTTCAAGTTAATTAATGATGATGATGTAATTGTTCCTCAATAAAATGTTCTGTATTGGCTTCCTCAATCACGTCCATCTTGTTTTTAAAGTTTTCACCACTTGTTTTCAAGATAAACTTAATCTCCGCAATGGCTATCACAGGGAAGTATTTCGCAAAGAGGAAGTAACAAGTGAAGAATAATCCGAATGAACCTAAATAGAATCCTACTTCTGGCCAAGATGGCGTATAATAACTCCAACTTGATGGAAGATAATCTCTGTGAAGCGACATGATGATAACGAAACGCTCGAACCACATACCAATATTCACAATGATACTCATAAAGAAGGTAAACCAAATATTACGACGTAATTTCTTAAACCAAAACAATTGAGGAGACACCACATTGCAGGTCATCATCGCCCAATAAGCCCACCAATAAGGCCCCATCACACGAAGACGAAAGGCTTCCTGCTCCCATAATACACCACTATAATACGCGATAAACAACTCTGTTAGATAAGCGACACCCACGATAGAACCTGTGAGAACAATCACTTTATTCATCGCTTCGATATGACCTATTGTGATATACTCTTGCAAATTCAATACTTTACGAGTAAGCACCAACAAGGTTTGCACCATGGCAAAACCTGAGAATACCGCTCCCGCAACGAAGTAAGGAGGAAAGATAGTTGTATGCCAACCTGGTACAATTGATGTAGCAAAGTCAAACGATACAATCGTATGCACAGAAAGTACAAGAGGTGTACTCAAACCGGCTAATACCAACGACAACATTTCATGACGTTGCCAGTGTTTTGCACTTCCAGCCCAACCAAACGACGCTACACCGTATGTCATTTTTCTAAATTTCGTTTTTGCTCTGTCACGCAAAGTGGCAAAATCAGGAATCAAGCCTGAGTACCAGAACAAAAGAGATACCGTAAAGTACGTTGATATCGCAAATACGTCCCAAAGCAAAGGTGAAATGAAGTTAGGCCAAAGGGGACCGCGAGTATTTCCATAAGGTAATACAAAGAAGGCATCCCATACACGGCCCATATGCCAAATTGGAAACTGACCAGCGCACATTACCGCAAAAATAGTCATGGCTTCAGCGGCCCGATTGACACCCGTTCGCCAACCTTGACGGAATAGCAGTAAGATCGCAGAAATCAAGGTTCCGGCGTGACCAATACCTACCCACCATACGAAATTGGTGATATCATATCCCCATCCGATAGTTCGATTCAGGTTCCATACCCCTGTACCCCAATAGACTTCCCATGTCACGCTGAATATCCCAAAACCTAGCAATGATGCTGAAATTAGGAACCCAATCGTCCAGAGTTTAGTGGGCTTACTTTCTATAGGTGAACAAATGTCCTCTGTTATCTGATGATACGACTTATCACCGTCTACTAAAGGCTCCCTGATAATCGATTCGTACTTTAAATGCATATCTTTTTATTTTTTCGTTGTCATTCTTCGCATAGCTCAGAATGCTCTTTATACTTGTTAGATATTATTCTTTTTAACTTAAGCGTGTTCTTTTGATACTTCGTGTGATTCTTTCTCAGGATCAGCGCTTTGCAATACATCTGCATGTCTAATCTTAGATAAATAATTTACATTCGGCAATGTGTGTATTTCTTCCAATACATGGAACACACGTTCTTTTTGCTCTTCGTATCTTAATTTATAGATGGCACTTTCGTTATCATTTACATTTCCAAAAACAATAGCATCTGTCGGACAAGATTGCTGACAAGCAGTGCGTGCTTCGCCATCTTTCATCGTTCGTCCTTGTTTCTTAGCGCTTGCTTTAGCTCCTTGTAAACGTTGTACACAGAAACTACATTTTTCCATTACACCACGGCTTCTAACCGTCACATCCGGATTCAGCACCATACGAGTGATGTCATTATTGATATCATCTCTGCGGCCATCTTCGTACACATTATCATCAAAGCAATCAGCTTCATTCCAGTCTCTCCAGTTGAAACGACGTACTTTATACGGGCAGTTGTTCGCACAATATCTTGTACCGATACAACGATTGTACGCCATTTGATTCATCCCTTCGCTGCTGTGGTTGGTGGCATTCACCGGACAAACATTTTCACAAGGGGCGTTATCACAATGCTGACAAAGCATTGGTTGGAATAAAGTTTGAATAGAATCAGGCTTGGATGGATCGCCGGCGAAATATCGGTCGATACGCAACCAATGCATATCGTGAACCAATAATACCTGGTTCTTACCAACCACTGATACGTTGTTTTCAGCCTGACAAGCAATCGTACAAGCACCACAACCTACGCAACTATTCAAATCGATACTCATACCCCACTTCATTCCTAGAGAATCGTGGTTAGGATATAATGTGCCATTTTTACGATACGCCTCTTCCCAATCTTCTCCCGTGGCTGTTGTTGAAGGAATCTTCTCTTCAGCGTGGGCGTGTGTTTGTGCTGCACCTTCAGCTTCTGCTGCGTTATGTGGCGCATCAAAACTATGTGTAAAATGACTTAATTCTTCTTTGCGCTCGTCGTACAATATCGACGGATTCTTTTTAAACTCGTCAAATGTAAATTCATGGATGATAGGACGCTTCGATTCAAAACTATGATGCGTTTGTGTAATCGCAAGATCATAGGTTTCGCTTGTGCCTGTCATCGCTGCATTTGAGTAATACGTTGAGTTGCCACTTGCATCTTTGGCTACCATCGGATAGATATTCACCCCAGTTCCTGCAGCAGCTCTTCCTACGCCTTTATCGCGACCATACCCTACGGCAATGGCAATCACTTCATCATGCATGCCCGGCAAGACCAATACCGGCAATTTAATTTCTGTCCCGTTTGCCTTGACAGAAAAAACTTTCTTGGCACGTTGCACTTCATTCAAGTCTGTATGTTCTGCACCATTTGCCTTCGCGGTATTTGGCGACATCAAGATATAGTTATCCCATGTACATTTTGATATTGGATCTGGCAATTCTTGTAACCATGGATTATTACTCCATACACCACCACGTCCGATACCCACTTTTTCGTACATGACAAGTTCTAACGCAGCACCTTTCAAAGATGAGATCTTTGCACTTGCATCCGATACATTACCACTGAAAGTTGCACCGCTCATAGCCATGGTTTCTGGCTCAATAATTCCTTTTTGGATTGCTGTATCAAAGGCAAACTGACCGCCCAATTTGGCCATCCAATAATTTTTGACGAAATCGTAATGAGCTGTATTATCACCGCTCCATTTCAACAATGATTCTTCCCAAGGACGGGTTTTGAACAAAGGCGAAATAGTAGGCTGCATTAAAGATGTATATCCAGTGTGCGGTTCAGCATCACCCCAGCTTTCAAGCCAGTGATTTGATGGCGCAGAAACCTTGCACAATTGTGTGGTCTCATCCATTCTATCATTGAAAGAAACAGAAAGCTTCAAACCGCCTATTTTCTCTTTGATTATTTTGCCGTTCGCGTTATCATACACTGGGTTGCAATCATAGAACATCACACCACCTACTTGTCCGTTTTTAAGGGCTTCGGCGAAGGCGTTCATATCGGCATCACTTCCTTTTTTGGTATTATTTGTTGTAGCAAACGTCATCGTTGTGCCCAAGGCGCCAATTGCACTATTGATGGCATTGACGATGGTTTGTACCGATGCATCATTGCTTCCGCAAACAACTAAGGCATTTCCTTTATTGGCATTCAGTTCGGCTGCAATTTTTGTAATAGCAGCATTCAGTGAAGGGTTGACACTTGCAGCGCCTCCATTCAATGCATTTAAAATACCTAAGGCCACAGCACCATATTGTGATGGCTTAGCAGTAAAACGTTGATCGGCGCTACTACCCGTTAAGCTCATCATCCCCTCAATTTGGAAATGTTTGCTCATCGCAATATTCTTGGCACTAATCTTACGGCCTTTGCTGTATTGCTTCGCATAAATTTCAGGTGAAATCCACGTTCCAAGGAAATCGGCACCTATACTTACGATCACTTTAGCATTATCAAAACGATACGCAGGAATCGCTCGTACACCGAATGAACCTTGATTGGCTTCTAGTAATCCGCTGTATGAAACAGCATCATACATAATGTGTTTGGTGCTCGGATATTTCTGTGCAAACTGTGCAAGCGCAGCAGCTGTAGTCGCACTATTCGTTGACGATGTAATTATATATAACGGTGCGCCGCCCATGCCATTCAAGGCATCACTGACCATTTTATCTACGGCTTCCCATGTACTTTCTTTTTGACCAATTGAAGGATATTTCGCTCTTGTTGCATCGTACAAATTCAATACCGAACCCTGAATACGCGCTGTAGTGGCTCCAAATGTCAACGTACTGTCTGAGTTTCCTTCGATTTTGATCGGACGTCCTTCACGGGTTCTTACCAATACCGGTACTGCTTCACCACCGTCTACATAGGTTGACGCATATAACAATGGAACACCCGGTGTTACATTTTCGGGTTTGATAGCATACGGAATGGCATTTCGGACTGGCATTTCACAACTAGCTGCAATGGTAGCAGCAACTGTGCTAAAGCCTAAGTATTTAAGGAAATCGCGACGTGACGTATTGGCTTCAGCAATACTTTCAATCCCGTCAAATGGCAAATCTTCACGAAATTCATTCGCTTCAATTTCTTTAAACTGTGCTGAGGGTGCTAATTCCTCTAGTCCTTTCCAATATTGTTTTTTACTCATATTATATTCAGTATTCGATGTCGACGGATAATTTCCAGAAACAATCAGCAAAGCGTCTGCGCCGGATGTTAGCTATCGATTTTCGGATTTATTTTAATAATGGCATTTTTGACATTCAAGGCCTCCTATATCACTCACTTTCACATCTTCACGCTTTCCTTCTTTGATTTCATCATGATATTTCTTGAAAATTGAATAGTAGTTATTGTCGGCAAACTGAACTTTAGTGTTTCTGTGGCAATTAATACACCATCCCATACTCAATTCAGCAAACTGATAGACTTCATCCATTTCCTGAATACCACCATGACAACGTTGACAGGCTACTTTACCCGATACAACGTGCAACGAGTGATTGAAATAAACGTGGTCAGGTAAATTATGAATTTTCACCCATTCAATCGGCTTGGCCATAATAGCGCCTTTTGCATCGCGGTTATAATCTTTTTTACTTGGGTTCCATCCAGCATACTCATATAACTTCTGAATTTCTTTGGTACCATCTACTTTATTCCCTTCCAAATCTACCAACGGATGTGCATCAGCGCCAGTATACTCGTTAATTTGTTTGTGGCAATTCATACACACATTTGTCGAAGGAATCATCGCATGACGGCTCTTTTCAGCGCCTGCATGACAATACAGACAATTAATTTGATTGATCCCTGCGTGTACTTTATGTGAATAGAAAATGGGTTGCTTAGGCATATAATTTTTCTGTCTGCCAAATTCAGAGCCTTTGGTTAACCAAACCCCGAAGCCAACAATAGCAATAACTACGATGCAGGCTATCACTACTTTATTACGGAAGAAAGGCACATCACGTGGCGAAGGAACGCCTTGTTTGGCATCCGCTGCACGACTCAATACTTTATTGACTGACGTTAGAATAACTGCAGCAAGTAATAAGACAATAGTAAGTATAGAATATAACAAGGTGTTATCCCCCGAAGATTGATTGCCACCGCCACTAGCAGGAGTTTGCGCAACTGCAACTGGTGCTTTGTACTCTTCTACGTAGTTGATAACCGCATCAATTTCTTCATTACTCAACGCCGGAAATGCGGTCATAGCCGTTTTGTTCCACTTATTGAACAAATCATTGGCATACTTATCCCCGCTGCCTATTACTGCGGCTGGATTATGCACCCATTTATAAATCCATTCCTTTGAAGGAACACGACCGCTGACTCCTTGCAAAGCCGGACCGGTAGCGTCTTTCAGCGGATTATGACAAGCCGCGCAGTTGGCCTGAAATATTGCTTTCCCATCAGGAGCCGCCATGCCTGAAAACGAGTGTAGAAGCAGAATTGCTATGAGTAGAAAAAGTCCCTTTAAATCTTTAGCCATACGTAGTGAAAAACTTAACATCAGTTAGAGTATAATTTGCG
>Ga0256308_1000094_pt1 | contig 12299 bp, 14 predicted proteins | sample ColtaT_2_FD_183675 | JGI IMG/M metagenome (GOLD analysis project Ga0256308, IMG submission 183675) | Metatranscriptome of freshwater microbial communities from Columbia River, Oregon, United States - Colum_Atlam_RepC_8d (Metagenome... | ecosystem: Environmental > Aquatic > Freshwater > River...
CTTTTAATAAATTTTGAGAAAATAAATAAAAATTATTAAAATTTAAATAATTACAAACATTATCAGTAAAAAATAATGGGAAAGTATTTAATTTTTTAATTAAATTTTTAAAAAAATTAAATGAAATTAAAGGATTTTTTGAAATATTTATCATAATAGTAGAATCATTAAAAGGTATATTAATTTTTAATTCATTATTAACATCACTTTGAGTTAACATTTGATATAAATTTTTATAAGTATTTAATTTAAATCTAGTTAAATCTGATATAAAATCAATAGAAAAAATAGAATCTAAATATGGTAAAATTCGAATAATAGTATCTTTTTTAAAATCAATTTTAATAGGTAAACCAAAACTATCAAAAATATCAAAACTAATAATAGATAATAATTCCCAAGGTCTATAACTAAATTGATTAACTTTTAAAGTTAAAGCACCTACAGGGCATATATCAATTATATTAGCACTACCTAATAAATTAATTTTAGTATTTTTATATAAATGAATTTTTGATAAATAACCTCTACCGATTGTACCTAAAACATCTTTATAATTACTATTTAAATTAGTTTCTCTTAAAAAACGAACACAACGAACACAAAGTATACATCTATTTAATATTAATTTAATATAATTATTTAAAATTATATCTGAATTTGTTTTTTTTACATAAAAAAATCTTGATTTATCTAAACCATATTTCAAAGTTTGTTCTTGTAAATCACATTCACCAGCTTGATCACAAATAGGACAATCTAAAGGATGATTTATTAATAAAAACTCTAAAACATTTTCTCTAAATTTTTTTAATGCAAAACTATTAGTATATATACTTAAATTATCAACACATAAATTTAAGCAACTAATTATAGGTTTTATAAATTTTTCAATTTCGACGATACAAATTCGACAATTACCTGCTATTAATAAATATTTATTATAACAAAAATGAGGGATATAAATACCATTATTTAAACAAGCTTCTAAAATAGTAATCTTAGAAGTGTTTAATAACTTTAAAGTTAAAGATATATCATTGATTTTACATTTCATTGTTGTCATTTAACGAATATAACAAATGGCTTTCCCACCTAAACGATATTTTAAAGCTTTATAATGCGGCATTATACCTTTTGATGTTGATAATATAATTAAATCTACACCAAATTTATGTATTGTAGCTAAATCACTATATTTGATATAAACCGGAAATGTAGCTTTATTATAAAGTTTTATAATATTTACTGTAGGAATATTTTTATAATAATTATGATTTACATATATTATATTATATTCTTTATTATATGAATAATCTAGAATATAACCTTCTTCATATAAGATCCTTAACACACGAAAACAAGAAGGTGCATACTTAGGTCGAATTGAACAATATGGTTGTTTAGCTATTAAAGAATTTTTTATTGTTATTAAAGTATTAAAAATATCGTTCATTTTTATTATTTATTTTAAGATAAAAAAAAAAAGTTTATAATAATATCAATAATTTTAAAAAAAATTATAGTACCAATACATATTTTTAAAAATAATCGTTGATCTCGTAATTGTTCTAATTTTACTTTTTTGAATTTAAAAGTTCGAACTAAAGAATAAGATTTTCGAATAATTTTATAGGGAAGTTCAAAATCCTCTTGATAAAACTTTAATTTACGCATTTTTGTAAATAATTTTAGTTTTATCAAAAAATAATTGAACATTTTAGGCATTACCCCAGCAATAGATACCGGAAAAAACAAATAACCATACGACATCAACAAAATGCCAATACCATATAGCTAATTCAAATCCAGAAAATCTAGTTTTATTAAAATAATTTGTAACTAATCTAACAAAAGCAACACATAAGAATATAGTACCTACTAAAACATGGAAACCATGAAGACCTGTTAACATATAAAATACAGAACCATAGCAACTATCTGCAATAGTAAATTTTGCTAAACAAAATTCAACAAATTGTATTTTAGTAAAGATTAAACCTAAAACAATAGTTAAAAATAAACCTATAACAGATTCTTTTTTATTATTTCTATATAAAGATACATGAGACCAAGTTAATGTTACACCAGAGCTTAATAAAATTACTGTATTAATTAAAGGTAAACCATAAGCAAAAATAGCTTCAACACTTACAGGAGGCCAATTACCTTGAATAGCATCAGAAGGATTTAAACTAAAATGAAAAAAAGCCCAAAAAAAACCAAAGAAAAACATAACTTCAGATATGATAAATAATATCATACCTATAGATATATTTAATTGAACTTTTTTTGTATAAGCTCCTTCAATGACAGATTCTTGAATCATTTCAAACCACCATAAGCTTACAGCTAATAATAAACCTATAAAAGAAAAATGATAAAAATGTTTAAAAAAAGCAATAGAATATAAGTTATGACAACCATAGCTTAAAAATACACCATTTAATGTCATATACATAAAAGCACACATACCTATAATAAAAGGCCAAGGGCTATTTTCTATAATTTGATAAGGATGATTTACAAATTTATATGTTTTATTATTTTTTAACATTGTTTTTATTTTTTAATATATTTTACATCTAAAAAAGATGATAATGCCCATAATTTAAAGTCTTCAACTTTAATAGCTTGAATAACAATAGGCATAAAACCATGATACCAACCACATAATTCACTACATTGACCATAATATACACCATTTTCTCGAATTTTAATTACTAATTCATTTATACGACCAGGACAAGCATCAACTTTAATACCTAAACCAGGTACAGCCCATGAATGTAATACATCATCAGAAGTAATTAATAATCTAATAGATGTATTAGTCGGTAATACTAATTTTTTATCAACTTCTAATAATCTTAATTGACCTTTATCTAAATCTTCATCAGCAATCATATAAGATTCTATAATATAATTATCTTCAGTTTTATTTAAATAAACAAATTTTTCATTTTCAGTTTCAACAATTTCTTTAAAATCTATATAATCCATATATTGATATTCCCAATACCATTGATGACCAATAACTTTAACAGTCATTTCTGGAGCAGATACTTTTTCTACAGAAAATAATAAACCAAAAGAAGGTATAGCTAATAATAATAATACAAGTGAAGGAAATAAAGTCCAAACAAATTCTAATTTAACATCAGAATAAAAATAATATCTATATTCAACATTATGAGAAGATAAAAATTTACCAAGTCCTAAAGCTTTACTATTTTTTTTAGGGAAATAAAGACCTGGGACATACTCTAAAAATTCAAGTCTCATCATAAAATAATCAATAGTATCCCAACTAGTAAAATATTTAGTTTCTACTCGATAGAGATTAATACAAAAGAAAATTAAATCTAAGAAAGAAAAAATAGAGTTATATAAATTTTCATAAGATAAATATAATTTTTTATATACTTTAGGATGTCCAAAATATAATAAAGTAGCTATTAAAAACCAAGTTACTAATATTAATATAAAGAACAAAATACATAAAACTAAATCATGGAAATATATAATATTATCCATAAAAAAGTTTCCAGATTCTTGAAGAGTATAACCATTTAATCGTGGACCAAAAAATTTCATGTATTTAGTGACTTAAATTTAATATATCTTTTAAAAATAAACTCAATAATATAAAGAATACATAAGATTGTATAAGAGCAACAAAACACTCTAAACCAAATAATACAGTAATGATTAAGAAAGGTAATACACTAATTATAATATTAAAATTCATTTTAATAAATTTATAAATAAAACCACAAATAACTTTTAATAAAGTATGACCTGCCATAATATTAGCAAATAATCGAATAGATAAACTAATTGGTCGAAAAACATAAGAAATCATTTCAATAGGTATTAATAAAAAATGTAAACTAATATGTACACCACTAGGTACAACTAATTCTAAAATTCTAATATTATGTTTTAAAAAACCCATAATATTAAAACTAACAAAAACCAATAAAGCTAAATTAAATGTAATAAAAATTTGAGCAGTTATAGTAAAAGTATAAGGTATTAAACCTATTAAATTAGATAATAAAATAAAAATAATAGTAGTAAATAAAGTATAAAAAAATACAAATAAAGTATTTGTATTTAATAAATTTTTAAAAGCGTTAATGAATTCATAAACTAAATTTTCAATCAAAAATTGAACACCGGTGGGTATAAATGATATCATAGTTGAATTAGATTCAACTATGATGTCATTGTCTTCTAAATTTGTTTCTAAAATAAAATTTTCTATATTACAATTATTTAATTTAGTATTATAATGTTTAATTACTAAAAATGTTATTAAAGATAAAACACTAATAATAATAACCAAAAAAATACTTAAATTAGAAATACCACTACAAATATGGCCTATCATAATTAAATTAAATTGTTCAATAGGACTTTTTAAAAACATATTAGTCTTTAAAAGTAAATTTATATATAGCTTGTTGTTCTTCCATATATTTTCTCATTCTTTCTTTACCATTAATAAAAGCTTCAGCAACAATAAAGAAAAATAATATAGTAGCACCAGCAGAAATAAATGAACCAAAAGATGCTACTTGATTCCAAAGTAAGAAAGCATCAGGATAATCAGGTATTCTTCTTGGCATACCATTTAAACCTAAGAAATGCATAGGGAAAAAAGTAATATTTACACCAATAAAAAATGTAAAAAAATGAATTTTACCTAAAATTTCATGATACATTAAACCTGTCATTTTTGGAAACCAATAATAAAAACCAGAAAATATAGAAAAAATAGCTCCCATAGATAAAACATAATGAAAATGAGCTACAACATAATAAGTATCATGTAATACTATGTCTAAACCAGCATTAGATAAAACAATACCTGTTAAACCTCCTATTGTAAATAAAAATAAGAAACCTAATGCAAATAATAATGGAGTTTTAAAACTAATATGACCATGCCATAAAGTTGCAATCCAACTAAATATTTTAATACCTGTAGGTACAGCAATAATCATAGTTACAGCATTAAAATAAGCTCGAGTATCTATATCTAAACCTACAGTATACATATGATGACCCCAAACGATTAAACCAAGAATACCGATAGACATCATAGCAGCAACCATACCTAAATAACCAAAAATAGGTTTTCTAGCAAAAGTAGCAATTACATGGCTAATAATACCAAAACCTGGTAAAATTAAAATATAAACTTCTGGATGACCAAAAAACCAAAATAAATGTTGATATAATACAGGATCACCACCACCAGCAGGATCATAAAAAGAAGTATTAAAATTACGATCGGTTAATAACATTGTAATAGCTGCAGCAAATACAGGTAAACTTAATACTAATAAAAAAGATGTAATAACTATAGACCAAACAAATAAAGGTACTTGATGATAACCCATACCTGGAGCTCTCATAGTAAAAAATGTTGTTAAGAAGTTAATGGCACTTAATAATGAAGAAATACCTGATAAATGTAAACTAAAAATAGCAAAATCTACACCAGAAGTTGAATGATATAATTCATTACTAAGGGGTGGATATACTGTCCATCCAGTACCTACTCCTGTTTCAATAAACAATGAAGTTAATAATAAAAATAAAGAAGGAGGTAATAACCAAAAACTTAAATTATTAAGTCTAGGGAATGCCATATCTGGAGCACCTATTAATAATGGAAAAAAAAAGTTACCAAAACCACCTATTAATATAGGCATGACAACAAAGAAAACCATTAATAAACCATGTGCTGTAACTATAACATTATATAATTGATGATTACCTTGCAATATTACATTTCCTGTACTTGAAAGTTCAATCCTCATAATTATAGACAATGTTGTAGCTATAACGGAGGAAAAACTTCCAAAAAAGAAATATAAGAACGCAATGATCTTATGATTTGTCGAAAACAACCACCTATTGGCCCATTTAAACAAATTTGAGTTTAAAAAATATGTCACTCAAATCCACATAGGCCTAACAAAAATAACACTAAAATATGAGAAAAGTTTACAAAAATGTAGATAATACGATCTTTTTTTAAGGTTGAATTTCAACCTTTATTTTTCTTGGGATCTTTGGAATTTCTTTTTTTCATAATTTTATTTCATAATTTTTAAATCTTCTATAACTTCGTCTTTCTTTACAATCTTATTAACAATAATTCTTATACTATCATCAAACCTCTCAGGTACTACGTCAGAATATACAGCACAATAAAATAATTTAGCTATATAAAGACCAAAATAATAAGTTTTATTCTGTAAAAAAGTATTCCAAGCATGATCTAAAATCAAAATATCTTTCGCCTCAACACCACTATATATTCTAGTATAAGTTACAGATTTTATTTTAACAGCATGTAAAAAAGTTTCTAATTTTTTTAATTGAAACATATCACTAACACTTAAGAATCGATTTTTGTCCACTAAACAAGAATAATATTCAAGATTTGTAATAGTATCATTAAAAAGTGTTAATTGATGCTCACCCCTTTTAGGGTCATTTTTTAAAAGTGCAATTATACTATCTTTTCTTTGTAAAAGAGATTTAATTAAAAGTTTTTTTTCCTCATTTTGTATATTATGTAATTTTTGTAAATTCATAAACGCCACATTAAATACCTCAGTTACATCAAAATATGCAGATTTAAGATTAACACCTTCCACTTTTACCATTTCCTTATTTAATTCTATTATATGATCCATTCGTTCAATTGCTTTACCAAATTGATCTATATAAACAAATTCCTCTTGAATAATATTATCAGGTACATGAACATCATTACTTGGTTGGATATATACTTGTCCATCTTTAGAAACCTCACTTACAACTACCGAACTATTTTTAACAGTATTAAATTGAATCTCATGTAAATTATAAACCTCGACTTTAGCTTCTACACCTGAAATATAATTTTTTTCAAACTCAATAACATCATATTTACTTTTTATATGAGCCTCCATTTGTTCTTGAACAGTTGTTGGTTCCTTTTTAGGTAAAGGTTGAATAACCTCTTCAACAATAGTTGGTTGTACAACCTCAACTTCTGGTTCTTTAGTTAATTTTAAAAGTAATTTATGAACCATATAAGTAGAACCAAAAAATAAAGTCATACCACCTATAGTACCTAAAAACCCTTGAGATTGATTTGGGGACATACCTGCAGAAACAGTTACTTTTGTAGCGGTTTGTAACATAATTTTATTAACTTCACTACCGCAATAAATACCATTAGTATATAAAAATACCATAAAAAAAACTAGTTTTATCAATATCATTTTATAAAGAATATCTACCATATTGATAGGTTTCTTATTTATTTTAGAGAATAATAAAACCAATAAAAAGCTAACAATAACAAAAATTAAGAAATATACATTATACATGTATAATGCAAACAAATATAAGCCAAGAAATATTAAAGCCAATATTATAGAAAAATTGTAAAATATCGCTACCATTCTTTCTCGGCTCATTTCCTAAATAAATATACGATGTAAACTATTGCTAATAGCAATAAAAGACCAATAAATAATGTTTCAAACCAAGCTTCTTCGAATAAAATAATACCGATTTGTGTTATAGTTGAAAATTCAACAGCATTAACACTTGCATGAAAAAAATAATAATTAAATAGTTGATGTTGAACTACTAATGAATTTATAGTATTTGGTTGAAATAAATCTTTTTTAACTATATCTGTGAAAATATAAATATTTTCATAACAAGATATAAGAATAAATAAAATAACTGAAATTATTATAATATAATTAATCAAACTAAATATTTCATCTGAATCTACTTTATTTCGAGTTATTTTAAAAGACATCAACATAAAACAACATATAAAAAGTATAATAATAGCACCGGCATATATTATTAAAAACATAAATGCTAAATAATCTGCTTCTAAAACAAGAAACAATATACCAGTTAAAATAAAAATTGTTAATGTATATAAAATTACATTAACAAAATAGTTGGTCAAATACATACCAATTAAACAAAAAATAATCAAACCTAAAATTATTGCCACCATTATTTCTATTATTGACATTAATGAAATCCAAATAAATTTTTTAAAACACGGACTTCGTGTTTATCACCCTTTACACTAATAAACATTTTAAATTGTGGTATGTTTAAATTATATAAGAAAAATGTAATTAAATTATAATCAAACAAATAAAATAAATTAATAAAAGGAATTTTTAAACCAAAAAAATTTCCTTTTTTTTTATCTAATATAAATGATTTTAATTCACCAAATATATTATAATAATACCATTTACTAAAATAATAAGTAAATGTATAAAATCGAGTTCGATTCAGATGAATTCGAACACCTAATGGATAACCTTTTTCTAAACTTAATCTATGATAATCTTTCATTAAGTTTATTATTTTTGCAACATGACCAAAATATAAAGATAAAAAAAAATATAAGTATATTTGATAATGTACCAAATATTTAGAATCTAAACGAAATGATAAATTAATAAAACAAACTACTTTTAATTTTTTATGTAAATCTAAAATACCTTTATAAAAAAATTTATTTACTAAATTTAAATACCCTTTTTTTGTTAACATTTTTTTTCTTTTTTATTTTTTAATTTGTTTTTAATAAACAAAAGGAGCCATAATAAATAACTTAGATTTACGCTGAGTTCTTGCTTCTTTAGGTACACCATTAAAAACTCGTGTAGCTAAAGGTTCTTTATTTTTACCAATAATAATGCAACAATTTTTAGTAAACTGTAAACTTTTTCCATTTTTTCTACGAAGTTCACGATTTACTTGAATAATTAATACAGAATAAAGTTTACCAACTTTAACTCTAGATTTACTACGACGTTTATTTCTTAAGCGTTGTACTGCACCTTTTATAGTAAAACCAGCGCCAACACTTTTATATGAATTTCTTAAAGAAATACATTTAATAATTCTGCCACCAGAATTATCTGCTATAATTAACCTACTTTCTTTTTGGATCATTTTTTATTTTTAAATTTTTACATTGTAGAAGTCATCTGCCTCTATACTATTAAATTTCTTATAATATAAAATAAATAATGCTAAACCAAATGCAGTTTCTATAGCAGTTAAAGTTAATATATAAATTATAATTATTTGACTTTTAACCTCATTAAAAGACCAAGATGATAAAATTAATATTAAATTTATAGATAAAAAGCCTAACTCTATAAATATTAAATTAACTATTAAATTTTTCTTATGAAAAATTAAACAAAACAAACTTATTAAAAATATGAGTATTGCCCCCATTATATATATTTTCATGATTTTTTATTTTTTTTTTTTTCAAATTCTTTTTTATCGTGACGACGTAAATATTCTTTTCTCTGATCTTTAATATTTTTAACATAAAGAGATTCAGTAATAGGTTGATTATAAGCGTTAGATTCAGGATTTACAGGTTGAATTTTTTTATTATAAGATAATAAATCTAACTCATCATTAAATTGTTTCATAGTTTTTTTAGTTTTAGAATCTAATGACCAAACATTAGCTCTTTTAAAAGATCGCATTATTTTAGGTATATCCCTAAAATATTTTTTGTCTAAAGATAAATTTATTAATTTAGGGTTATAACCCATAAATAAAAGTAATAAATCTTCTTCACTTAAATTATTAAAAATTGTTTTATCTAAACGTCTCTCTAATTCCGCAATAAAACACGGAAAATAATGAAAATTATTAAAATTTTTATATACATAATCAATAATTTTTCGTGTATTTATATATATTTTAGGATAATCAGGATTTCGTTTAAAAGCATTAAATTTATTATTATCATCTGCTACTATATAAGTTTTAGCAGAATTATAAAAATATTGAAAAGTAACTTCTTGACTTTCATAAGCAATTTTACGTAATTTAACCCATGTAAGTTTATCAAATAAAAGTTTAGCTCTTCGATTTTGATTATTTAAAATTTCTTGAGGTGTTAAAAGTTTTTCAGCGACAGGCTGACCTTTTACAAAAATAAATTTAATATTTTTTTGAAATTTATTTTTTATTAAATAATCTGGTGCCATAAAATCATATTCATATCGTTTATGTTTACGTATTAAATTATATTTAGCAATTAAATTATGATTAATAGATAAAACTTTTGTCTTAGTTTTACTATGCAAAGAATATTTTAAAATAACATATTCTTTTAATTTTTTTAAAATCACTCTTTGTAAAGATAATGATTCATATAAATTAATGATTTTTAAATCATAAATTATTTTATCAAAATTTTCCCAATCAATATTTAAAATATTATCTAAATTAAATGCTGAAGTTTCAGTTATTAAATTTGATTCATTTTCAGGTAACATTATTTTATTAAAAACCTTAGTATCTCGAAAATTAATATGTTTAGATTTTAAAGCTTTAAAAAGTTTATGTTCTTCAATTTCTTCTAACATTTTTTTATTATAAGTTTGTAAATAACTTGAACCTTTAAATAAATTTAAATATTCGGTTAATAAAGCATAAGCTGCTGGCATTTTATGATTTTTTAAACCTTTAATAAATGTTTTAATTGTTATACTTATACGTTTAGATATAGATAATCTAACACCTATTACTTTTTTATTTCGAAAACCTATAGTTTTACCTCTAAGAATTGGTACTATATTCCTAAATAATAAATGTATAAAAATAGGTATAGGATTACTAATTATTAAATTTTTTTTTAATAATTCAAAAAATTCAAATAATATTTTAAAAGCTATATTTTTTTTACCATTTTTCATTAAAATATTTGCTAATTTATTTAACATTAATTTATAAGGATAATAAGTAAGTAATGACAAAGAATTCAATTGAGTATTAAATAAAAAAGGATCTATTATTTCATCTTTTAAATTTACAACAAATTCATCTGTATTTTCTCTTAAATTCATATAATAATATTCAAATTGATTACGATAATTAATAAAACGTTTTAAATTATTAATTTGATTTTCACTAAAATAAGATAAAGTTAAATATAAAGCTCTAGCTTCAAAAAGTTGTTTACGTTTTTCAGCTTTATAAGGTAAAATATAATTAGGTATATTTAAAATTTTAAAAGGATCTTTTTCTTGTTCTTGAACAATCGGTTGAGCTTGATCTTTATTTAAATTTGGATCTATATTTATATTTAGATCTAAATTTTGATCTAAAGGTATATTTTTTATATCTTTATTTTCATCTAAAATCATTTACTTTTTGATTTTTTAACCCCGTACTTTGAACGGGAAGTTTTTCGATTTGGTACACCTTTAAAATCATGTGTTCCCCTAATTAATTTATAACGAATACCTGGTAAATCCCTAACACGACCTCCTCGTATTAAAGATTGACTAAACGGATTTAATCCATGAGGACACTGTCCTGGGATATATGCAAAAATTAATTTTTTTGTTGATAATAACTGAACTTTAGAAACTTTTCTATTAGCAGAATTAGGTTTTTTTGGAGAAGCTATAAAATTTTTTCTACAAACAGCTAATTTTTGAGGACAACCATTTAAATAACATCGTCGTTTTAATTTACGTTTATGTTGTCTAATGTGTCTTAAAGAAGCTAGTTGTTTATACCGTAATTTTAAAGACATGGGTTTTATTTTTTATTTTTTATTTTACTTATTAATTTAAGTAATTTATAAACATAAGAAAACATAATAATATGTGTTAAATAATTAACACTATTAACTGTAAAAGAAAATACTGAATTTACTTTACTAGCTACAGATTTAGTTTCATTTAAAACGAAATTTTTGTTTACATTAAAAATAAAATTAAAAAAAGAGTTATTTTCTTTTTTTAAATATCTAAAATAATAGATATTCCAAAAAAAAGGGATAACAAAAAGACTTATTAATAAATATATAATAGTAATATAAATAATAAAAGTTATAAAGAAAGTAAAATATAATATTGTATCAAACTGAGGCATAAATTTAAAGGTTTTTAAATTCGATTAATTTGTCATAATCAATCTCTATATTAAAGAAAAACCCTGTAAAAAATAACCCCAAGAAATACATTAAAAATACAATAATACCAAATAAATTAATAAATATTCTATCAGTAAAACCTAACATAAAAATTATTAAGAAATATAAAACTGTAAAATCTTGTCCTAATTCAATAGTTACGGTATTAACCTCTAATTGACCAATATAACCTAAAGCAGCAAATACTACAACTAATATCCAAAATATTTGTCTATAATATAAAACATTAGAATAATACCAAGTTTCATCAACATTATTATTAAAA
>Ga0256308_1000106_pt1 | contig 11701 bp, 1 predicted proteins | sample ColtaT_2_FD_183675 | JGI IMG/M metagenome (GOLD analysis project Ga0256308, IMG submission 183675) | Metatranscriptome of freshwater microbial communities from Columbia River, Oregon, United States - Colum_Atlam_RepC_8d (Metagenome... | ecosystem: Environmental > Aquatic > Freshwater > River...
CGTGTACGCCGCGAGCCTGCCATTTCTTTGGCAACGTGCGGCGCGGTGTTGATGTTTCCGAGGAGCAGACATGGTGATCTTTTCTATTCATCGCAGCGTGAAAGGCCTGTGTAGCCAGTTCACCTTCACTTCCCGTTTCCACGGCCCGCCGAGGGCCCGAATGCGCTCTGCCTGATCACTCGGCGAGCCACTCGTTTTCCGCGAATTCCAGGTGCGTAGCCCGGGGAATGGCCTTGCCTTTCCCGCGACTGATTTCGCCCAAAAAGTCGCGTCAGCCTGCCACCTGATTTCTAGTGCGCGATGGCCCAGGCCGTCCCGTGCCCGTCCCCAGATTGATCGAGGAACCCAAAATGGCCAATTTCAACAAGTCGGACCTGGAATTCATCCTCAAGCAAATCTTCATCGCCGAAGCCCACGCCAATGGCAGCAGCCTCGCTGATTTGCTGCCCAACAGCCAGGTGCCGTTCGGCCTGCGCACGGTCGATGGCAGCTTCAACAATCTGGTGGCTGGGCAGAGCGAGTACGGCGCGGCGGACAACTCGTTCCTGCGCCTGCTGGATGCCCAGTACCGAGCGGCCTATGCCGCGGCGGGCAGTGTGGTGGATGGGCAACCCCGGGTCATCAGTAACCTGATTTCCGATCAGACGGGCAACAACCCGGCCGCGGTGGCCGCCAATGGCGGTGCCGCGCCCGTGCTCAGCCCGGGCCTCGATGGTGTATTTGGCACCGCTGACGACAAACCGGTGTTCTTCATTCCCAACACCTCACCGGACGCCGGCCTCACTGCCAGCTTCAACTCGTGGATGACGTTCTTCGGGCAGTTCTTCGACCACGGCCTCGACCTGGTGACCAAGAGCAGCACGGATGTGGTGTTTATCCAACTGCAACCCGACGACCCATTGTTCAACCCGAACAGCCCGACCAACTTCATGATCCTGCCACGGGCTGTGCAGAGCGCCGGCGCGGACGGCATCGCCGGCACCGCCGACGATTCCCAGCTCAACACCACTTCGCCCTTCGTCGACCAAAGCCAGACCTACAGCTCGCACCCCTCGCACCAGGTGTTCCTGCGTGAATACACGCTTAACGCCGACGGTGACCCGGTGGCCACCGGGCGCTTGATCACCAACCGCAACCTGGGCGCCGATGGCTTGTTCGGCACCGCCGATGACACCGGCAGCGAGAGTGGCGGCATGGCCACCTGGAAAGTGGTCAAGGCCCAGGCCCGGGACATCCTCGGTATCGACCTGACCGACGCCGACGTGCACAACGTGCCGCTGCTGGCCACCGATGCCTATGGCAATTTCATTCGCGGCCCTAGTGGCATGCCACAGGTGGTAATGCGCATCGGCAACGGTGTCGATGGGGTTTCCGGTACGTCTGACGACCTCACCCAACTGGTCGAAGGCAACCGCGCCGCGCCCATCAGCCTGGCCAACGCGGTCAGCGCCGGGCATGGCTTCCTCGACGACATCGCGCACAACGCTGCGCCGGTGGTGGTCGGCGGGGTGCTGCAGGCGGATGTTGATGCCGATATCGGCAATGCACAGACCCCAGGCCCCGGGGGTACCAACCTGACCTACGACAACGAACTGCTTGACGCCCACTACATTGCCGGCGACGGCCGGGTCAACGAGAACATCGGCCTGACCGCAGTGCACCATGTGTTCCACTCCGAGCACAACCGCCTGGTCCAGCAAACCAAGGAAACCTTGCTGGCCGCCGGTGACCTGGAGTTTCTCAATCAGTGGCTGGCGGTCGACGTGCAGGTCTTTCCGACTACACCTGCCGCGATTGCCGCCCTGGTGTGGGACGGCGAACGGCTGTTTCAGGCCGCCAAGTTCGGCACCGAGATGCAGTACCAGCACCTGGTGTTCGAGGAGTTCGCGCGGACCATCCAGCCGCAGATCGACGAGTTCCTCGCGCCCAACGGCTACGACACCTCGATCAACCCGGCGATCCTCGCCGAGTTCGCCCACGTGGTGTATCGCTTCGGCCACTCGATGCTGACCGAGACCGTCGACCGCTTCGACCCCGAGTTCAATCCGCTGCTCACCTCCGGCTCGCAAATGGGCCTGATCGCCGCGTTCCTCAACCCGCTGGCATTTGCCGCGAGTGGGGGGGACGCGGATGCAGCGGCAGGGGCGATCATCCGCGGGGCGACCCGCCAGGTCGGTAACGAGATCGACGAGTTCGTTACCGAGGCCCTGCGCAACAACCTGCTGGGCCTGCCCCTCGACCTGCCGGCGCTGAACCTGGCGCGCGGTCGTGACACCGGCATTCCCACCTTGAACGAAGCACGCCGCGAGATGTACGCCGCCACCGGCGACAGCCAGCTCACGCCGTACATCAGTTGGGCCGACCTGGCCGACCACCTCAAGCACCCCGAATCGCTGATCAACTTCGTTGCCGCCTTTGGTACCCACGCCGCGTTGCTGGCGGCTGATGTCGATACCCTGGTGGAAATGCGTGCAATCGCCTCGGCCCTGGTGCTTGGCGGCAGCGCGCTGATCAATGCCGGTACGGCCAATGAGCGGACCTTTACCGCCGATCCGGCCGATCGTCTGGCGTTCCTCAACAGCACCGGTATCTACGCCATGGTCAATGGCGTGACCACCACCGGCGTCGACGATATCGACTTCTGGATCGGCGGCCTTGCCGAGCAGAAAATGCCGTTCGGCGGCATGCTCGGCTCGACCTTCAACTTCGTCTTCGAAACCCAGATGGAAGCGCTGCAGAACGGCGACCGCTTTTACTACCTGTCGCGTGTTGCGGGCCTGAACTTCGGCACGGAGCTGGAGAACAACTCCTTCGCCAAGCTGATCATGCTCAACAGCGACGTGACCCACCTGTCGAACACCGTGTTCCTGACCCCGACCTTCACCCTCGAGGTCAACCAGGCCAACCAGTTCACCAACCTGGGGCCGAACGGCAATGCCGACCCAACCGGCGGGATCATGATCAACGGCGTGGAAATCGTGCCGCTGGTGATTCGCGACAATCCCGACACCGTGGGCGCGGACGCCAACTTCCTGCACTACACCGGTGAAGACCACGTGGTGCTGGGCGGTACCGCCGGCGATGACATCATCATTTCCGGTGACGGCGACGACACGGTCTACGGCGACGGCGGCAACGACCGGCTCGAAGGCGGCGCCGGCAACGACGCGGTGCTGGGCGGTGCGGGCGATGACATCATCACCGACTCGTTCGGCGACAACCGCCTGGAAGGCAACGCCGGCAACGACGTGATCATCGCTGGCAGCATGCTTGCCGCCGGCAACCTGATCCTTGGCGGCGACGGCCAGGACTTCATCGTCACCACCGAAGACATCACCACCACCTTCGGCGGCCAGGGCGACGACTTCATCCTCGGCGCCAAGACCAACCTGCCGCCGACCGGCAACGAAGGCGATGACTGGATCGAGAAGGGCACCCAGGACGGCGCGCCTGGCGACAACGCTGCGCCATTGCTGACTGACGATGTGCTGGGCAACGACATCTTCGTCGGTGGTGGTGGCTTCGATGAAATGATCGGCGAGGGCGGCGACGACATCTTTGTCGGCAGCGATGCCCAGGACAAGATGGAAGGCATGTCCGGTTTCGACTGGATCACCTACAAGAATGACAATTTCGGCGTGACGGCCGACCTGAGCCTGGCCGCGCTGGCGCAGCCACACGGCAATGCGCCAAACCAGAACGCCGGGGTGTTCAACCCGGTCGGCGCTTCGCCGGCCTCGATCCTCGACCGTTTTGCCGAGGTCGAGGGCATGTCCGGTTCGGCGTTTGCCGACGTGCTCAAGGGCGATGACGTCGATGCCGATACCATCATCAACCACGGCGGCGCCACCGGCAGTGCGCTGACCAACGTCGACTTGATCAAGGGCCTGCGGGCGTTCCTGACCGAGGCCGGTTTACCGACTACCGGTTTTGCCACCGGCAACATCATCCTCGGCGGCAATGGCAGCGACCTGATCGAAGGCCGTGGCGGTGATGACCTGATCGATGGCGACAAATGGCTCAACGTCAGGATTGCCGTGTACAACGTGGGTGATACCGCGCACACCGGTCCGGAAATCGCCAGCTTCAACAGCATGGTCGACATGATCCCGTTGATGCTCAATGGCACCTACAACCCAGGGCAACTCAAGGCCGTGCGGGAAATCCTGCCCGGGACTTCGACGGGAGGGGCGGCCTACGATACGGCGATCTACTCCGGAGTGCAGACCGAGTACACGGTGGTTCAGAACAACCGCGGCACCGCCGATACCTCTGACGACGTGTGGACCGTCACGGATAACGTCGCCGGACGCGACGGCACCGACACCTTGCTGCATATCGAACGCCTGCAATTTGCCGATGGTCAGCGCGTGCTGGCGGCAGGCAACCTGCAGCCAACCGGCCGGCCGACCGTCACCGATAACAATGGCGGGGCGATCACCGTCGGCGACATGCTGACGGTCAGTTCTGCCCTGGTGCGCGATGGCAACAACGTCAGCGCCAGCAACCCGTTGGGCAACCTGAACAACTCGTCGGTGTCCTACTACTGGCAGTTTGAAGCCGATCCTGGCAGCGGCGTGTACGAGGACATCATCCTGTTGCCGGCCGGCGACCTGGCGTTCCAAAGCGCCGACGGCACCTCGTTCAAGGTTTCTCCCGACCTTGAAGGGTTGTCGTTGCGGGTCAAGGCGATCTACCAGGATGCCCATGGCACCACGGAAATCCTCTTCTCCAACCCGACGGCCGTGGTCGCCCCCGGCGCACCCGTGGCGCCACCGACGCCGCCCCTCGTCGCCGACGCCACCGCCGGTGGTGAAGGCCTGCACATGGTTCGTTCCGACCTCGACTTCATCCTCGCGCAGATCAAGATTGCCGAGGCCGAGGCTGACGGCCAGAACATCCTCTCGCTGATCCCGAACATCCGCGCGCCCCTGGGCCTGCGGGCGGTCGACGGCTCGAACAACAACCTGCTGAACCTCAACGGCATTGACAACACCAAATACGGTTCGGCGGACCAGGTCTTCCCGCGCATCAGCGATCCGGTGTTCAATCAGGCCGAGGCCGGGACCTCGTATACCCAGAACGGCGGCCTGGTGATCGACTCGCAGCCGCGCACCATCAGTAACCTGATCGTCGACCAGACCTCGAACAACCCGGCGGCCTATGCCACGGCCTATGATCCGGGTGTGGACGGTGTGCTCAACTTCGGCACTCCGGGCAATGATGACGTGCTCAAGGACGGCGTGCGCATCGTCGCCAGCCCTGGCCTTGATGGCCAGTTCGGTAACGCCGACGACCATGACGTCTACCTGTTCGAGAACACCGCGCCGGATGCCGGCTTGTCGGCACCCTTCAACGCCTGGATGACCTTCTTCGGGCAGTTCTTCGACCACGGCCTGGACCTGGTGACCAAGGGCGGCTCGGGCACGGTGTTCATTCCGCTGAATGAAGATGACCCGCTGTTCAACCCTTTGAGCCCGACCAACTTCATGGTCCTGACCCGCGCCACCAACCTGCCTGGCGCAGATGGTGTGCTCGGCACCGCCGATGACATCCACGAGCACACCAACACCACGACACCCTTTGTCGATCAGAACCAGACCTACAGCTCCCATCCGGCGCACCAGGTATTCCTGCGCGCCTATGTGATGACCAGCGGCGGCCCGATCGCCACGGGCGAGTTGATCACCAACCGCGACCTGGGGATCGACGGCAAGTTCGGCACCATCGACGACACCCCGATCGGCGGCATGGCCACCTGGAAAGTGGTCAAGGCCCAGGCCCGTGACATTCTCGGCATTGACCTCACCGACGCCGACATCGACAGCGGCCCGCTGCTGGCGACCGACGCCTATGGCAACTTCCTCAAGGGGCCGAACGGCTTCCCGCAAGTGGTCATACGGGTCAATAACGGTGCGGATGGCATTGCCGGCACCAACGACGACGTCACCACGCTGATCGAAGGCAATCCTGCCAGTCCGGTCAGCCTGACCAACGCCGTACGCACCGGCCACGCGTTCCTCAATGACATCGCCCACAACGCAGTACCGGTCGTGGTCGGTGGGGTTCTGGCAGCCGATGCCGACGACGTGGTCGGTAACTCGCAGCCCGTTGGCCCTGGCGGCAACAACCTGACCTACGACAATGAACTGCTCGACGCCCACTACATCGCCGGCGACGGCCGGGTCAACGAGAACATCGGCCTGACCGCGGTGCACGCGATCTTCCACGCCGAGCACAACCGGCTGGTGGCGCAGACCAAGGACACCTTGCTCGATTCGACCGACGTGGCTTTCCTCAACGAATGGCTGCTGGTCGATGTGGCCGCCGTACCGACGGATGCCGCCGGTATTGCAGCCCTGGTGTGGGATGGCGAGCGGCTGTTCCAGGCTGCCAAGTTCGGTACGGAAATGCAGTACCAGCACCTGGTGTTCGAGGAGTTTGCGCGGACCATCCAGCCACGGGTGGACCTGTTCTTCGCCCCGACCCAGGTCTACGACGTCGACCTCGACCCGTCGATCGTCGCCGAGTTCGCCCACACCGTGTACCGGTTTGGCCACTCGATGCTGACCGAAACCGTCGACCGTTTCGACGTCGACTACAACGTCATCAGCGATCCCAACGGCACCAATCCCGATCAGCAACTGGGCCTGATCGCGGCGTTCCTCAACCCGCTGGCGTACGCCGCCAGCGGCCTGACGCCGGAAGATGCAACCAGTGCCATCGTGCGCGGGGTCACCCGCCAGGCCGGTAACGAAATCGACGAGTTCGTCACCGAGGCGCTGCGCAACAACCTGCTGGGCCTGCCACTCGACCTGCCGGCGATCAACATCGCCCGTGGCCGCGACGTCGGCATTCCTTCCCTCAACGCGATCCGCCGCGACATCTTCAGTCAGACCGGCGATACCCAACTCAAGCCGTACAGCAGCTGGGTCGACCTGGTGCAGCACCTCAAGCACCCAGAGTCGTTGATCAACTTCATCGCGGCCTATGGCACGCACCAGACGATCATTGATGCGACCACCCTGGACGCCAAGCGTGCTGCAGCCCTGGCACTGGTGCTCGGTGGTACGGGCGCTCCGATTGACCGCCTGGACTTCCTCAACAGCACCGGAGCCTATGCCAACGTCACCGTGAACGGCAGGGCGGGCGTGACGATCACGGGGGTCGATGCCATCGACCTGTGGATCGGCGGCCTGGCCGAAGCGATCACGCCGTTTGGCGGCATGCTCGGCTCGACCTTCAACTTCGTGTTCGAGAACCAGATGGAGAAACTCCAGGACGCCGACCGCTTCTACTACCTGGAGCGTACCTCCGGGCTGTCGATGAACGCCGAACTGGAAAGCAACTCGTTCGCCAAGCTGATCATGGCCAACACCTCGGCCACCCACTTGCCGGGCCTGGTGTTCTCCGACCCTGGTTTCTACCTCGAAGTCGACCCGTCCAAGCAGTACAACGACGGCCTGGGCAGCGCCGATCCACTGGGCGACAACAATGCCCAGGTGGTATTCCGCGACAACCCGCTGACCGTTGGCCCGGACACCAACTACATCCGTTACTCGGGTGACGAGCACATCGTGCTCGGTGGCAGCAACGGCAACGATATCCTGATCGCCAGTGAGGGCGACGACACCGTCTGGGGCGATGCCGGCAACGATCGCATCGAGGGTGGTGACGGCAACGACCAGCTGCGTGGCGGTAGCGGCGACGACATCATCACCGACACCGGCGGCGACGATAACATCCAGGGCGGTGACGGCAACGACGTGCTGCACGGCGGCAATGGGGTCAACCTGATCATTGGCGGTTTCGGCAACGACTTCATCGTCACCGGTGAAGACGCCTCCGAAGCCATCGGCGGCCAGGGTAACGACTTCATCCTCGGCAGCAAGGCCAACGAACAGGACATGGGCAACGAAGGCGATGACTGGATCGAGAAGGGCACCTCGGACGGTGCACCTGGCGACAACTTCGATCCGCTGGGCAACGACCCGATCATCGGCAACGACGTGTTCATCGGCGGCAACGAGAACGACAAGTTCAACGGCGAGGGCGGCGACGACATCATGGTCGGCAGTCTCGGTATGGGCGACCGCTACATCGGCGGCTCCGGCTATGACTGGGCAACGTTCAAGGACCTGGCCCAGGGCGTGAGCATCGACTTCACCGACCGCTTCTTCGATGTTCCGCCGGTCCCCGGTTCCGGTGCTTCGGCACTGGTGCGCTTCGACATCATGGAAGGCCTGTCGGGCTCGGCCCACGGAGACTTCCTGCGCGGCGACAACGAGGATGCAGCCTCGCTGCCGACCGCAGGGGCCACCGGCAGCGTGTTGACCAACATCACGCTGATCAACGGCCTGGCGAGCCTGCTGACCGCCGGCGCAACCTCCTTCGCCGGCGGCAACATCATCCTCGGTGGCAGCGGCAGCGACCTGATCGAAGGGCGCGGCGGTGACGACATCATCGACGGTGACAAGTGGCTCAACGTGCGCATCAGCGTGCGCGCCAACAACGACGGCACCGGCCCTGAAGTCGCCTCGTTCAACAGCATGGAGCCGATGATACCGTTCATGTTGAACGGCACCTACAACCCCGGCCAGCTGGTGATTGTGCGGGAGATCGTCAGTGGCACTGATGCCTATGACACCGCGCTGTTCTCCGGCAATGCCGCGGAATACAGCGTCGAAGTCCAAGGCAACACGGTCATCGTCACCGACCTGGTGGCGGGCCGTGATGGTGTCGATCGCCTGACCGGCATCGAGCGTCTGCAGTTCGCTGACCAGGCTCAGGAAAGCGGCGTCGGCACCGCCTTGAACAGCGGCCCTGCAGGGCATCTGGCGATCCTCGATAACGCCAGCGGCCTGCGCGACGATACGCCGGTGGCCGGGCAAGTACTGCGGGTCAGCGCACAGGCGGTACTGGACGCGGACAACGTCTCGGCGACCAATGCCAACGGTGCGTTGAACGGTCCGGTGGCGTACTACTGGCAGGTGGAAAACATCGCCGGTTCCGGGGTCTATGAAGACATCACCTTTGTCGCCGCGGGCGAGGCCTCGCGGGCGACCGGCACCACGTACACGGTGGCGGACGATGTCGCCGGCCTGAACATCCGCGTGCGCGCGGTGTATCAGGACGCCAAGGGCACCCTGGAAATCGTCGACTCGTCGGCCAACAGCACACCGACCGTCGGGCCTACTGTCAATGGTCTGCTGGTGCAGAACCAGGTGCTGACCGCTGACCCATCGAGCATCGTCGATCCCGATGGCATCAGTAATCCGACGTTCACCTACCAGTGGCAGGCCACCAACGGGGTGCAGTTCGTCAACATCCCGGGCGCCACCAACAGCACCTTCACCCTGGGCCAGGCCCAGGTCGGTAATCAGGTGCGGGTGGTGGTCAGTTACGTCGATGCCTTCGGCGTTGCTGAAAGCATCGCGTCCGACCCGTCCGATCCGGTCGAGAACGTCAACGATGCACCGACCGGTGCCTTGCTGATCAGCGACACCACGCCGGATCAGGGCCAGGTACTGACTGCCCTGACCGGGGCGATCGCCGACGTCGATGGCCTGGGCACCTTCAGCTATCAATGGCAGCAGGGCACTGGCGCGTCCTTCACCAACATCAATGGTGCGACCGCGCAGACCTTCGTCCCCGGCATCAACCAGGGCAACCTGCAGCTGCGGGTGATCGTGCGCTACACCGATGCCTTCGGCACTTTGGAAACCGTGACCTCGGCGGCCACCGCGGCCGTCACCGTGCCGGCCGGCCTGATACTGACGGGCAACGCCCTGGCCAACACCCTCACCGGTGGTCTGGGCAACGATGTGCTGTCTGGGCTGGGTGGCAACGACATACTCAATGGCCTGGCCGGTAACGATGTGCTCAATGGCGGCACCGGCAACGACGTGCTCAATGGCGGTGACGACAACGACACGCTGATAGGGGATGTCGGCAACGACACCCTCAATGGCGGGCTCGGCGTGGATGCCATGACCGGCGGTGCCGGCAATGACACCTACGTGGTCGACAACGTCGGTGACAGCGTGATCGAAGCGGCCAATGGCGGGACCGATCTGGTGCAAACCAGCCTGACCACCTACCTGCTCGGCGCCAACGTCGAAAACCTGACCTACATCGGTGCGGGCAACTTCACCGGGACCGGCAACAACCTGGCCAACACCATCACCGGCGGTGCCGGCAACGACCTGCTCAATGGCGGCACCGGTGCCGACCGTTTGATCGGGCTGGGTGGCAACGACACCTACGTGGTCGACAACAACGGCGACGTGGTGGTCGAGGCGGCGAACGGCGGTACGGATACGGTGCAGACCTCGCTGGCCAACTACACCCTCGGTGGCAATGTCGAGAACCTGAGCTACACCGGCGCCGGCGCCTTCAACGGCACCGGCAACGCCTTGAACAACGTCATTACCTCTGGAGCCGGGAATGACACCCTCAATGGCGGCGGCGGCAACGACACCCTCACCGGCAACGGCGGCAACGACACGCTCAACGGCGACACCGGCAACGACACGCTGCTGGGCGGCATCGGCAACGATACCCTCAATGGCGATGCCGGCGACGACAGCCTCGACGGCGGTGACGGCATCGATACCCTGAGTGGTGGCGCAGGCAACGACACCTTGCTCGGCGGGCTGGGCAACGACAACCTCGACGGTGGTATCGGCAACGATCTGCTGCAGGGTGGCGATGGCAACGACACGATGCAGGGCGGGGTCGGCAACGATACCTTGCTTGGCGGTATCGGCAACGACACGATCGATGGCGGTGCCGGCAACGACATCGTCACCGGTGGTGCCGGCAACGATACGATGAATGCCGGTGTCGGCAACGATACCTTCCTGTTCGGCGCGGGCTTCGGGGTTGACCGGATTCTCAACTTCGACGCCAACGCGGCAGGCGGCCAGGACCGTATCGACATCACCGCCCTCAACATCACCGCGGCGAACTTTGCCGCCAGCGTGGTCGTCACCGATGTCGGCGCCGACACCCTGGTCAGCATCGGCGCGACGGACTCGATTCGCCTGGTAGGGGTGGCCAACGCAGGGACAGTGACGGCTGCGGACTTCATCTTGGCAACATGAGGGACAGGGCAGGGATGACGTGTGTGAACTGTGGGAGCGAGCCTGCTCGCGAAGGTCGTCAACGATGACGTGTGCTGCCTGAATCAACGCGGCGGACTATCGTTCTTCGCTGGCAAGCCAGCTCCTACAGGTTTCACGGTGACCGCAGACTTTGTGATCGGCCGTCGATCTCTGTGGGAGCGGGCTTGCCCGCGATGAAATGGATGCGGTTTATCCTGCCTCAATAAACCTGCGGCACGATGATTTCCGGTGGGGTCGGGCTGCGCGAATAGTCTTCCTGGCGCAGGCGCTCCGGCAACTCGATACTGGCCTGTTCAACTTCTTCATAGGGCATCTGCGCCAGCAGGTGGCTGATGCAGTTGAGTCGGGCCTTTTTCTTGTCGTCGGCCTGCACCACCCACCACGGCGCTTCGCTGATGTGGGTGCGCTCGAGCATGATTTCCTTGGCCTTGGTATAGGCCTCCCAGCGGCGTCGCGACTCCAGGTCCATTGGGCTCAACTTCCATTGCTTGAGCGGGTCGTGAATGCGGCTGAGAAAGCGCAGGTGCTGTTCCTGATCGGAAATCGAGAACCAGTACTTGATCAACTGAATGCCC